>Ga0307515_10010350_pt1 | contig 17875 bp, 9 predicted proteins | sample 17_EM_MG_FD_194513 | JGI IMG/M metagenome (GOLD analysis project Ga0307515, IMG submission 194513) | Populus trichocarpa ectomycorrhiza microbial communities from riparian zone in the Pacific Northwest, United States - 17_EM | ecosystem: Host-associated > Plants > Roots > Unclassified | place... | reverse complement strand
ACACCCGGGGGGCGGCGGTGCGCCCCGGGCGCCCAACGGGGGGGGTTTACTAGACCCTACGGGGCATTTATAGAGGTTTTACTGGCCCTATAGGGTAGTTGTAGAAGTAGTTATATAATAAAATAATATACCTTATTACGAAAGCAAAACTTCTAAATATATAATATTATTCGTTTCTATTTAATTTAGGGGAAGCAGTACTAAAATACTATTTACGGTAGTAACCTAAAATAGTGTAATATAGAGCTAACCATGTATAAAAACCGGCATCCGTAAATTAACGCCTATAAAGGTAAAGGACTAATCCTATAACTTATTTACGGTTATTATAAAAGATAAATAGATAGGAAACTGCCGTTAACTAATAATAAATAGCAGCTTGCCTTTTATAGAAGATAGCTTAATTTATAGGATAACCCGTAGCTAGTTAATAAAGGAGCTACTAAAAATACGGGCTTTAAGACAGCAGCGGCCTATCCTAGTAAGAACTATACGGGTACCGTTATAAAGGCCCTCTTTAGGATATAGGTTCTATAAAAGGATTATTAGAGCGCTAACCTTAAGGTAAAGCTGTATAAGAGGGAGGCCTATAGGGTTAAAGCTCTATAAAAGCTCTAGGGGGGAAGTATTTTTAATATTTAGATCGTCCTATTCTATGATATCCGTAAAGTAGAAGACGGACTTAGGGCTATTAAGGGAGGGAAGAATAGTATTATTAATAGTAGTAACGGTATTATTACGGACAGTTAAGATAGCACGGCCGTAGAATGTATAAAGATTAGTATATACCTACTATAAAAGAGCGGGAGGGTAAATAAAGTTAAAAAAAGGCTATAGACTGGTAAACTGGGCGATATTAGTAGGTAGTTAGATACGGCTAGTAAGAGTAGGGTTATAAGAAAGACTACGGACCTAAATAGCAAAGCGCTAATTTAGCTCGCCTTCTAAAACGCGTATATTCTGGTGTAGTAATAGAATATAGAGGGAAGGATATAAAAAGGATTGCTGTAAGTAGGCCGTAATAATATTAGTATAGGTCCCCTGTTTTACAATAGGTAAGATTTAAGTAAAATTACCGCCTAAAATAATAGGAACGCTACTAAAAAGAGCCTAGTTATTAGAATAGACGTTCGTAAGTATATAGTGTATAGCTTTAAAGCAGTAACAGTGCTATATTAGTACTTCGTCCTAAATTATAAGGGCAGTAGAGTGCAGTAACTATGCTAGCTGGGAGTTTTTAGGTACGTTATATATAGATTCCTTATATAGATTAATAGGAATGCAAAAACGGGAGTAGGTAGTTTGGCCGCTAGGTAGTAAAAGGGCAGCTATACTATAAGAGGTAATATAGAGAACAATACGGCCGTGGAAGCGGTAGTAGTAGTAGATATAGTAATAAAGAAAGGTTTTACTAGTGCCTATAGGGCCCTATAGGAAAAAATAGGCGGCCTATAGGTCTATATCTATAGCAGTAGTAACTATAGTAAAGCAGGCGGCCTAGTTAGAATTTAGCTAGAAACGTAGCTTCATAAAAAGACAGCCTTCCTTAGTAGTACTATAATTTAGCTCTATAGTAATAAGCGGGTTACCATCTATAAGGTCCCAGCGATGCTATAATAGAGGTAGAAAGTAATTTATAAAAGTTTTACCGTAGTTTATAAGTACCCGCTAGATAAGATATAGGCTATAATCTAGATATATATCCTTAATGCTACCTAGAAAATTAGGCCGACGCTCTAAAACGTAAGAAGGATTATTATAGAGAGACGGCTTATATTTTACCTAAAGGGTAAGCAAGTTACTTACGGGGCCGTAGACTAAGGCAGTTATAAAAAGAGACTACAGTTGGGCGCTAATAGCGAATATAAATGCTTCCTATAGGCAGTTAACCTACTTATAGTCGTTATTAAGGAGCCCTAAAGCTATATAGGCGGCTTAAAAGGTTAGGTAAATAGTACCAGCAATAGTACAGAGGTGCTTAAAAGAGGTAGCGCTAAGAATAACGGTAAGCAGTAGCCGTAAGTAATACCGCTTACTAGTAATGGGGCTGCAGTAATATATACGGCTAATAACAGTATCCTTTAGGCGGGCGCGGCGCTGCTATTAGTGTATTTTTGCTACAAAGGTATACTTATAAGGGAAGTCCTAGTAAAGCGTAGCACGACCATTTATATTTTCGGTATTATACTAAAACTAAGTAGTTAAAGTTAAATGGGCTGTCTTAAGCCGCTGCTATAAGTTCTTTATAGACTTATCTAGCTAAAAATAAACGGGCTACTAGCCGGAAAAATATATGGTAAGGTATATTATAGGGGGGTACTCCTTATAAACGGGAAACTTAAATAGCCGCTAGATAGCCTCTATAGGGCTAATATATCTACCATAAAGGTACTTACTAATTTTATTATTATCGTCTAAGAGCTATACGGTTGTGCGGTCGTCCCCCTTATAGATATACTTATTAATATACTTTATAGCCTATACAAAGGCGCAGGCCTTAACATTAATATAGGCCCTATACTTTGCGCTAAGATACAGATTATACGGTACTATATAGCGGTTATTAAGGTTTACAGTAGCACTATTACCGCCCAGTATATAAATAGGCCACAACTGTAAATTATTGCGGCGCTAATACTAAGGGTACCTATTATTATATATAACCGTTACGGGGCAAAACGGCTTTAGAAACCGCTTTAAGTAGGTTAGTAGATACCCTAGAGCACCAGCAACTATATAAGGGGCGTTTAGATTAGCAGTATCGAAGAGCCCGGTCGCCAGATGGCATCATGCTCCTATCCAAGGCACGAGAAAGAGACTTTATAGGCAACAAGGTGCCGGATCGCATGATTGCTGCGGAGGAGAGGCTAGAATTGTTGAGCAACGCAACGATTCGGGACGCGGAGACCTGGGACTGGTCAGAAGGAAAATGATGTTAACGACGGCACGGCAAAGGTTGCTTTGTAGAATGTGGGAGGGGAGAGAAGAAGTAAAAGGAATTGTAAGGCATTTAGAAATGCTTTACTGTGTATAAATCTGAAACCACTTGAAACCACGTTAAAAACGAGCAGTGTTGGCGCGGTGACGTAGAAAGAGAAGATTGGGCGGTGCGCGAGACTGACGCGATCCCAGGTGTTTGCAGCCAAAAGTGGTTAGGTCACATCACGTGACAAGTGGAACGCAAACCCCCGGTCACGGTTTGCCTAAAAGAGCCTTGAGCATACTCTAATTCAAAGTTCATCCAACAGTTATAGCTTCCGTAGCCGAACAGGTTGAGAAGAATGATGGGCGTTGGGAGGTTAGTTGGCAGCACAGAGGAGTATTTATATCCAGCCAGTGGCCAGGTCTAGCAGAGATTGAATTCCCGCAACTCCCTCCTGCCCTCTCTTTGCTCGAGGATGATCTCGCCGTCCATGATGCCATGGACGTAACTATAGGCTACATCAACGCTTGAATCTTGTACTCATAGTTAGTGCTACTCACCTTTGACCAACCACCCGGTGCTGCTCGCTATGCTGACAAGGACGCAAAATTACGGGCACCCGTGAACCGTAAAGTACCGTGACCATATCACCAGGCTCCATGATTGCAGGGCCGAGACCAAGCAACCCGGAAGACGTTTGGAAAACTCGTCGTCTGAAGGCGGGAAGAGGAATACGAGCCCCAATGAGCATTCCCTTGACTATGTTCTTTTCGTCGACCGCGGACCTTGGCGGCATTTCGGAAATACCATCTATCCGACCTTCGACCAGCTGAGGAATCTCTTCGATATCACAATCCCAAAGATTGATATTGGCAAGAATCGTCCGCCAAAAGGCTTCCTTGATCGTCCCACCGCACTTGTATACCGCGGCGGAGTCTCCATTAGGCAATATGATTTGCTTCCAACCATTCACACAGGCGGCAACATCGTAGAGACAGGGCTCGAGCACATTCAGAACGCTATCAACTTCGACTCCGGTGACTGTCAGGATCTTATCGTCCGATGAAAATCGGAACGGGACAAGACTCGTTGTTTCTAGGCCGGCATTAAATGGCCTCATAAACCCAATCCCGCCGCCTGAATTGTTGCTGCTCCCAAGCCGCATTACCCAAGGCATCATTCGATTGACAATGTCTTCGTCGTTCACAAAGGCCCAAAAATGACCATCAAACGACGGTATGGAACGGTCAAATCTGAAGTCTGGGACCCATGAAGGCAAAGAGAGGCCGTCAACTTGACAAGGAGACGGATAATTGACGTTCTGAAGCTCTTCGAACAATACCAAATCCTGCCGAAAACATAGAAGCCACTTTGCTACCTTAGTAAATAGCTTCTCGGGCGAAATATTATAGTCTGGAATCGCAATATCTCCTAGGTCTTGGCTGTTATTGATCAATCCCAACAACCCGTATATCGCGTCTCTTGGATCGGTTGATTGAAACCTCTGAGTCCCGAATATCAGCATAGGAAGATTAATCAGAGAACTGCCCAACCATCGTTCGCGGAAATATTGCATCGTCATGGTAGGCACGAATGATGCCGCGATGTCTTGCAGCAATTCGATGCGCGCGCCAGCTGCAGTCTTCCTATCTCGTGCTGCTATGATCGTCGAATTTCGAATTACGTTGGTATGTCGATTCGGATAAGCATCCACAAGTGTGCCCATAGCATGGTAGAATTCCGTCCAAGGAAATGTTTGAGTCCCGCAAACGAGTTTTGCTCTTCTAGATCTAACGAGTTCCTGAACAACCCATATGCGTTTCCACCATGGTCGACGCAGTAGTTCACAAAGAGCCTGAAGATACTGTACGCTATTAGGATCCTCCTGGACTGTAAATTGCAGCCATTTCTGTCTGTTTTGATCGTATGATTCTTGATCGTATAATGCAGGGAAGCGGAGTTGATTGGAATATCGAGATGAAATAATAGGTTGCCAGTCTTCGCTCTGGATCTCCGCTACAGATTGCTCAAACGATTGCTTGATTGGAGGGTGTATTATAGACCTTAGGAAACAAAAGGCTTTTGCTGACGAGAGTGTTTCTGGTCCAAGCCAAATGAGCACTTCCGTGGCTTGACTATAGATCTCTCCCATTTGCCGGATCTGGCTTGATTTCTCAACTACATCATTCTGATTAATACAGATGGCATCAACCCATAGAACACGAAGTTTATTCCTAAGTCGAAGGTTGCGCAATGCAATCTCCAAGTTCTCCGTCACATAAAATGCGTGTTTACACACATCAATGCGCTTAAGCTTGGTTGCATCGCCCCACACGTAAGATAAGGCCTCGTAGGAAGGATTCCGGTTCAGATTTTCTGGCCCGAGAATGCACTTAATGTCGGCCGTCTTCCGCTCAGAGGGTAGAATTGCCATTAGACGGATTACTCGTTGACGACTTTCTATCGGAAGCGGCTTATAAATGTAAGAGTTCCCTTTGAGCGTCCACATCGGTTTCTCTTCTATATTCCCCGTTTCAGGAATACGAGTCGAGAAGTGTTCGGGGGCTGGTATAGATTCGATTTGAGAAGTAACTCTGAAGGCGTGCACTAATGCGCACGTACTCAGAAACTCTCCCACTCTGGGAATGCTTGTTGACACGCCATTGTTCGTCCGAGGAAGTCGGATTTTCGCATCCGATGAGTTTGGTGGATTGGCTTCGCTAATCAGCTGATCCGTATGGGTGTTCATAATGAAAGCCTTTGTGAGTGACTGCTCGCCGTGCAATTACTTCGGCGGAGCGCGCGACGACAAATATCCTATGCATAGACCAGCCGGGGTAGTCACATGCCGCCACGGGCAGTGACGATCAAAGAAGGGCTTCAGAATAGTGAGGCTAACAACGCCCTCGCGCAATCCTATTCAAACTTCGCACCCAAACAAAAGACGCCACGGGCGCACTTCAGCCTTGCCACTGCACCGAATATTGCAGCCTGATAGAGACTCCCGTCTTCCCAACCTACGTAAAGCCATTACCACCCCCTAAAACTTTCTTGCCTACATCGCCCATCCAGCCTGCATTTGTCGTAACAGTCCACTAGATAATTACATACGTTTACTCTCGTGAGAATCACCAACAAGCGCTAACAACATGGCGACAAGTCCTACAGCTGCAAATGAGAATGGCCCTTACACAACGCCAACATTGATACTCGGGGATAAAAAATCAGAGCCGCAAGGCTCAAATACGAAAAGTAAAGAAGAGTCTGCGCCTATGCAGCCCAAAAACAACGCTTCAGGAGAGCCGTGGCTTTCAGATATGATGTCTACGTGGCAGTCAGGCTCAGCCGATACAAAGCATGAGGATCTTGACGTACAATCAGATGGGGAAACCGAACACAAATTTGCCGAAGGGATGAAGCCAAAGATTCTGAACCTCTTTGAAGGTCCCCCAAAATGTCCATGCTGCGTCAACTGGGTCGAGCAATACCCTGACGATATTAAAGAAAGTGTGGAGGCCACAGAAGGAGCGCGACAGTATGCTTTGCTTGTGCGCAATCAAAAGAGCCATAAGAAATACAGCGCGGATCCCTTAGAGATCGATTCGGTTGTTATCCGTTCTCCATTGATCAAAACTGTACTGAAGGAAGTTTTTGATGGCTATCCTGGAGTTACAGTGGAGCTGGAAAATCTCAGTTTCAAGGAGCCGTTTGTTGCTTTTCTGCATCGATGGACAGAACTCGAAAAGGCGCTCGAGTCTGAACCCAAAGAAGAGGTTCGCGAACACATGAGGCTTCTGTAAGTAAAGGAAGCAAAACCTGTCCCCAAAAGGACATATGCTGACCAATTAGGGACAACGCTATCGGAGATATTATCAAGAAAGACCTCAAGTCCATGGAAGAGCTGGTGAGCCATGGTGTGATTACCTTTGAGTATGTTTTTCTGAATCCTGTCCTAGACGGTTATCGCTAATGTTTAAAGGCTTCTTTGGACCATCTTTAAGCCAGGAGATCTTGTTTATTGCCCTAAGGAACATCGCCTTTATAAGCTTGTTCGCTCATACACCTGCAACGACATCTTTGTCCTTATTGGAAGATATGTAGAGTGGGACGGTGAGAAATTTGGCTATAGTACTGAAGAGCTGAAAGTCGCTGGATTCGAAGGGACGCAACCTATCAGAGACCTAGCTGCATACCCTATCGAGTACCATTCATCTCCTAAGAACCTCAAAAAGAGCTTCAAAGCCCGTGGTGAGAAGTTTTCCTCTCTTTGCGGAATGCACCACAAAGCCTATCAGGGGGATGGGAAACAGTACAAGACGTATGAGGAGATTGTGTTTGCTAGCGGTCTTCGAAACGTAAGTGTCTTTCAATCGGCCGTGTTGGCGACGAAGCTGATGTAAGATGTGCAAACAGTTTGACGAACGCATTATGGTTGACGCCAAGGCATTTTACGACAATCATTACAGTGTGAAGCCAGATCTAGAACTCTTGCAGAGTGATCTGAATGCGAGCATAAGTATGGTTTCGAAGACCTGTTATGAGGACATAACAATTCACGACAACATCCGTTACGGGATGACCCATTCGACAAAACTGAAAAGCAATCAGATAAATAGAGACTTTGGTGAGATTGTGAAGCCCTTTGTGTAGAGACCTGATACTTAACTAGTCTAGGCGGCGTACGTGAAAAGTTGACCGACGAGCAGCTAATAATTTGCACAAAATGGGTCGTTGGCTACGCTCTGAAAACTAAATGCTGGGGTATGATTATCGCATACATTGTTTACTCGAGCTGAATCATTATAGCTTCCTTCAACGTCGAAAATATTCGAGAAATTCAATGGGCTGAGCAGCCAATGGAGAACTTGGTTTTACCAGCAGAATACAAAGAACTGATATTGTGTTTCGTCGAAAGCCAAGTAGACAACGGCAACGACTTCGGTGATTTTGTCGAGGGCAAAGGACGTGGACTGATTTTCTTACTGAGCGGTCAGAAGATTGCCAAAATGCTAATTGGTATCGACTAACCATCACAGGCCCACCGGGTGTTGGCAAGACATTCACAGTAGAAGCTAGTTAGTAGACGTCGCTTTCACCTTTATTTCGCGAAAGGAATGGGGCTGACCGTACGTCTTTGTGCAGCTGCCGAGCAGAAACGGGCTCCCATCTATTCGGTCAGCGCTGGCGAGCTTGGGCTCGATGCTCCCTATACCGAAAAGCGCTTGAGCAGCATGCTTGATACTGCAAGCAAATGGGGTGCAGTACTCCTCCTCGACGAGGCTGTAAGTGTCATAACTCCTTGTTATCTTAAACCCTAGCGAATTTGTGCTAATGTCTTCAGGACGTGTTTCTTGAGCAGCGAACAATCCACGATCTGGAACGCAACCGTCTTGTTTCCAGTACGATTTCTTTCGCTACCCCACACAATTACGCGTGAAAAGAATCTACTGACATTTCGACTATCCAGTGTTCCTTCGAATGCTCGAATACTTCAGTGGCGTGCTTTTCCTGACCTCAAACCGACCGTCTCATATTGACGAGGCCTTCCAATCGCGCATCGACATCTCTCTGAACTATCCGGATCTTGATGCGGCCAGTCGTAGGACTATTTGGAAGAATTTTTTCTTAAAGTGCACGAAAACCGTAGAGATCACTGACGGAGAGCTTGACCGGCTGGTGCAGATGTCACTCAATGGCCGCCAAATCAAAAATATTGTGAAACAAAGTCAGCTTCTTGCCCGAAGAAATGAAGGCTCCACAGTGAAGATGCATGATGTTGAGGATATCCTGAGGATTGTCAAAGGTCGAGAGGTGGCTTGAACAACAAAATTGCTAAGTACGGAAGGTTCAATGTCGACGAGGACTCAAAGCTCCTTCGAGACGATCGCGCAGTTCACCTTTTAAGACCTTAGGCGTAAAGTAGGAGTAATGAGTTACCTAATTGAAAAGCTATTTCATGTTCGTCCCCAGAATGCCAGTGGTCGTGAACCAAAACACGCACCAAGGCCTGAAGTTGGTAAATGGGGCCAGCGACACGGCTTTGGATGTCGTTCTCGACAAGGCGTACCCCGGCCATCGCATCTCTGCCGACCTCATCCTCCACTTCGGGCCTCCTGCGGGGATCCCGCTGGCGGCGGAAACAACGAAAGAGTTCCACTTTGTGGTGATGCCGCCCAGCACCATCCTCCTCACCCATCAGCTCCAGAAAGTTGTTTAGGCAACCCAGGTCTATTGTAACACGCACGTGATGCGAAGTATATAACACCACCAGGCAGCTAGCTTTTACCATTAGGCCTGTTTCCTACAAACAACTCAGAATCGAGTGCCAAAGGAAGCGACCATGGCAACAAAACGACGTTAGCCGCAGGGGGTTGCCGTGCACGGCGGCGTTCGCCTGTACTGATTATAAAGTGCAGGGTAGAACCTTAGGGCAGGTGGCGCCGGAATTGCGGGGGACGAGGACGATGAATGTTGACGGACACGCGGTTCTTAGCCAGTGCGACCCCTACAGCTTGTACGTGCAGTTGTCGCGGTGTCCATCACTAGATGGAAAAATCCTTCTGTCCAAGTGTCTTTCAAGCAAAACCAGTGTGGCCAACAGGCAGCGTCGCTGCTGATGTAAGCAGTCAGTCAGCGTACATAGTTACAACAGTCAGTCAGCGTATATTTATGCAGCGCGCTGACAGCTCGCTGCTTAAGTGGTAAGGAAGGATCAATTTGATGGTGTTTTGAAGCTTTTTGTAGAAGTTGAGGATCTTCGGATCTCCGGTTAAAATTCGGGTGGGAATCCCTGGGATATTCATACTAAATTGTATGGTTTTCTCTAAATTCCCCGTTACGTCTATATACGCGTTTTGTCTACCGAATGTTAACCTATATTACAACAGGAAAATGCAACGGACTTTATATTTTACCCACTAGCAATATAGTAGAGCTTCTTTCTCTACTCCTTCCTTATCTAATTCTCGGTCTACGCGTCTATTAAGCTCTTTAGTAGCTCGTAGACCTCGCGGATCTACTGCTTCTACTCCCCTCGCAATTAATAATACGTCTGAACTAAATGAGTAGAATAACTCTATATCGCGAGAACCTCTACTAGCTAGCTAGAACTACGGCTGTATATTCCTAATTAACTGGAAGAACCTTTTCCTAGGTAAGTATAGTAAGCTTACTAGCTATTATGGATACCGAGTTATTAATAAGCGGTTGCTTTTAAAGACGGCCTTTATATTACTTATATAGAAGTATAGAGCAGATCTATTTTAGGACGGACTGGAGGGAAGAAAAAGACTCTGGCTATGCAAGATCTGCTATTTAGCTTAAAAACTAGCTGCATTACTTATAATTAATGGCATAGATTATATTATTGGCTATTTAAAATTAAAGTATAGTATTATATTAAACCTAAAAGCTATAGTGGTACTCTACGTTAATCAGTTACCCCGGGCCTAATTAATACTTAAGCCTCTCCTATACCTGGTAGTAGCGAATAGCAGCCGTTCTAGGCAGCTGGCTATATATAAGCCTACGTTAATTAGACAGTCCTGTAGGATATTATATTTCGGCAAGCTATAAGTACTTATACTCGCGCGTTGCTAATATTTAACCGTCCTTATATACAGGAATGTCTAGTAAGCTCGTATATGTTACTAAGTAGCTAGATAAAGTCTTCCTTTAAACGCCGAAGCCTTAATATTAAAGACCTCCTTATTGTCTTATAAAGCAAAATCTACCTTAGCTGCAATATCTGGATATTGACGAATGGTATGTTGCTACTTAGTGTAGTAGCTTACTTAATTAATGAAGGTGGTAAGCTTTAATTAATTCTTATAGGACTCCCGCGGATATAAGGCTTGTATACCGCTAAGAATATAGTAATAGCTTTAGCAGCAGTTATTTAGAAGTATTAATTTAAATATAAGCTTGGCTGCTTAATGGCTAATAACGCTACTAATAATAACGAGCTCTATAAGTACCTTTCTAAAAGCCTTTTTATACTAAAAAGGGAATAACTCTGATGTATTGGCTATATTCTAAACCTTACCGTTAAGGCCCTAATATATAGCAAAGGCGTTAGTAAGCTTAAACGCTTATTAATTAGTATAAGTGATAAAGCTAAATTTGACCTTATGCGATAGAGAGGCGCCGATAGTAAGGTTTATAATATCGTTAAATATATTATGTGATCTACGGCTTGCCGTAAGGACTTTGCTAAGAATTAAACCTAAGCCTATATAAAGGACGAGCTCTTTAATTAAGCTAAACTTATACTTATTAAAGACGGAGGCGTTTAATAGAACTCTACCTACTATATACTTTACCGGGCGCTGCTTTTTAAGAAAGGAATTAATAAATATTTGCTTTCTTAGAGGAAGCCCGCTAATAATAGCTATGACCTTATATAGGACTTTCTTACTATAGAGAATTGGGCGGAAGTTAAGCAGCTTGTTAAGATCTTAAAGCCCTTTATATTAGCTACTAAACGTATAAAAGGTGACGCTAATAACCTTAGGCTTAAGGGCTTATATAGAGCTCTATGGGAGTTAATTATAAATATAGAACTTCTTTACTAGGTCCTTATACGAACTTAGCAGAGCCTTAAGAATAAAAATAATTCCTTTATTAAATCTAGCGTTAATATAGCTCTATAGAAGCTTAATAAGTATTTTAATAAAATAAGGCTTGAGAGCCCGCACTACTTTATTATAGTTATCCTTTATCCCTCTCTTAAACGCGCCTACTTTTGTAATAAGTGGAAACGGTAGCCATAGTAGTAAAAGTATGCTAAGTGGTGTATGGAAACAGTATTTAATAACTATATTAATAAGCAAGTAGATAAGGAAGATAAGGAGGTAGTTAAGCTATAACGTAGGAAGGTTCCTTATATATCTGGCGATAACTTAGGCAATGAGTATTTATAATCTCTACTGGTTAATAAAGACCTTACTTTCTTACGTTCGTAGAAGCGAATTAAGCTTACTACTAAGCTTAATCGCTACTACGATGTAGGCCTTAAACTTATTAAGATCCGTAATAAGAACGGCAGTGAGGTAAATGATGTCCTTCTAGATTCTTTTAACTGGTGGCTTATAACTAGTTAAGTACTCTATCCAATCCTCGCTAAGATCGCCCTAGATCTATTTTCTATACTAGTAATAAGCTCTGCTTATAAACAAGCTTTTAGTTAAGCTAAGAAGGTTATTACTAATAAGCGTAATAAGCTTATAGCTAATATAATTAAAGCAGATTAATATCAGAAGTGGTGGCTTCTTAAAGGCCTCCTACTAAGCAGCTTAATTGACTGTGTTAGCTCTAACGGCGCCTTAACTACGCCTTAGCTGATGAATTTAAATACTAACTTAACTAGCTATAAGCCAAATATAGCGGTAGAAACACTAGCTAAGATAGGTAGATTTACCGAAGCTTATTCCTTAATAGAGTCTAACTTTAAAATAGAGCCCACTTAACCACCTAACCTAGATCCTTACCCCTAACGTTACTACTGGTATAAATACCTACTTTAAAGCCCGCGCGGCGTGCTGGTCGAATCCGACGATATTTAGATACTATTAAGGTTAATTTGGGTAGATCTAAGATCGGATAATGTCAATATTTATATATACAGAAGTGCTGCCAAAAATCTAAAATCTAACTCTATGACTCTATTAGATCTATATAAATTACCCGATTAGGATAAGCGCGCTATTAGCTCTACAGTCAGCGTATACATATTACCAGCGAGCGTCCAGCGAGCGACTTGATTGGCCACAGTCAGTCAGCGGAAGGCGTCATCGCTCGCTGAACGCTGCCTGTTGGCCACACTGAGCAAAACTCAAAATTAAGGTCAAAGCGAGCGACAAACAATATGTTTCAAAAGCGAAAAGAGACCATTATGAATAAAGGCGACGAAATAAGGCGGCATTGTCAAGCAGATGTCTATATCCTACTGTACAGCAAAGGTCGATATTATAGCTACACATCTACGGATCTACCTTCGTGGCCTCCAGTCTCAGAAAAATTAGTAAGCTTCCCTTTCCTCTATTAATTCACAGAATGCTAACTGCTCTTAAATGGAAAATCCTATCCTCCACCAGTTAAGAAGACGCTAGCATATTTCAACCGAGTCACAGATAATAGGCCGACGGAGGTTAATTCTTGCAAAGCTATTACACTCCACGAACATTCGTTAACTAACGCTCTTCATCCTTAAGCTAAACGTGCCTTTTTCCTCTTGGGTGCCTTGCTTCCGGCCTTTTTAACTTGCTTTTCCGCGTTGTCTGAAGTTTCATCTCTACCTCTTTTAAGAATATAAATTTCGTTTCGCAGTCCCTCATTAATATCTCTTATGTTACTTTCCATACTGTCAATCTTATCGTCAAGGTCCCCTAAATGGCCCATAATGTAGCTGTTGCTCTTCTCAACTTTGCCTTCGAGTTGGGTAAGCCTGCAACCAAGTTGGTTAATCAGGCTACCCAGTCTCTCAATTGCCCCTAAAGGTGTAAGCTAGGGTTCCATAGGATGTAGTGGACATGTGGCTGCCCATAGACACCTCTGGAAACTCACGCCACAGAATAACTCTTTAGGTATAGTGCACAATACTAATATTAGTTTCATTTTCAATACAATATAACGTAGGCGGTAATTACACGCGATTTCTTGGCGTGTACTTCTCTTCTCCCGGGTAAACTCCCGGAATGCAGATTGCTAAGGGCTGAGTGCTGTTAAAAGCCTGGAACGGTATTCTTTCTTAATAGAGTGGGGAAATCTGCCGCTAGATCGGGAGGGATATGACATTACTTTGCTACACATTTCATTCAGCGCCAAGAACAACTCTCTTAGCTCTAGCATGCCCTGACTACCGACCATTAAATATAAAATCCGAGCGAATAGGCGGGACATTCTCTTATGGAAGTCCTGGGTAGAAAGCTATCTGAATTGTAGACTGATTTATCAAATATATTAGCGTGAGCAGCACACTACAAAGCTGGTTCAGTTGGCTTTCATGCTAGCGAGAAACGCCTTTTTTTAATGGCGTTCACAAATATTCTATAACCTACCTAACCAAATATGGTTAAGCCTGAACCAGCCTTATTATCGTCAACGTGTCATTTTAAAAAGCTTCAAATACAAACGCCCAGTTCCTGCTTATCTTTTGCATCGCGGCGACAAAGGATAGGTAATATATATCAGATAATCGTTCTAGAGGTCAGTAGATGGTTAAGGATTAGGCTTAACTCGTTTAGAGGAAGACAATTAACTTTCCAGCGTCCTAAGTTAACCGCTTCCTCACCTTTACTTTTAAAAGACCAGAACCCAATTTCTCTAACGCACAGTCCTCTCCTTGCGCACTCCGGCTGATAATAGCAGACGGCGCATAGACGAAAGCTTCACCGACCCTGAGGCTAAGGATCTTTTTAAACAACTCCATCGAGCCATCGCCGCTGCCTTCGTCATTCATTATTGAGATATGCCGACGGAGGACACTGAACCATTCCGGGCTGGAGAATCGATGGATAATAGTGGCAGAGCAAAGATCCATAAGGCGTGGTGATATTGTCGGTTCCTGTGTTGATATAATTACTCGAGTGCTATAATGCCGCTATTGGCGGATCACGGTCAGAAGAGAGTCTATCAATGACTTTGAGGCTAGCGTGTTAGTAATATACTAAGCTCCGTTAACATAGTAAGTTTATCAATAATGGGTAGTCACGCGAAGGAGATATTCTGTGACGTACTTTGTACGCTTCGTCAAGAGCGACGATCTTGCTTATAGTTGGATTTGATTCTAGATACATACCCAGACTGGTATTGAACAATACGCGCGCGGTATTGGCGTCCACAAAGGGGCAGGACAAGTCGATGATAGTAATGCCCCCAGCTTCAAAGTTACATAGTGGAATTTCGGGCTCGGATACGCGAGAAAGGCAGCTTCGCTGGCCTGGAAACTTAGGCGGGATATATACTGGCCGAAATGGAAGACCAAAGCTGAGAGTGGTTTGTAGAGAACCCCAAGCGTTAGGGTTCGAATAAGGCAGTTCTCTGGAATAGTATTAGAATATGAGCATGGGAAATAGGAGACTAGCCATTTAACCAATCAAACATAACATTATATGCGATTTCCCACTGCCTTAAACTCCATATATAAGTGCCGAGAAGGGAATATTAGTGTTGAGGAAGATCCTATAATCAAAGCTATCAACAGAATGCATTTGTTCAGTGCTTCCCAGCAATACGTACTGCGGGAGTAGACTTAAACTATAACATTTAAGCAAATACACGAAGAAAATAACCGCTTCTTTAATATCCGTTTTGATTATTTCTCCGTTAGAATGTTCCAAAGAATCCTCCTCAGGATCTAAGAGACATCGTTGGTTATCTAGAGCTGGTATCTCGGCTGTTAGATAGCCTTCTCTTACCAGTCCACTGTTACCGCTAGAAGTATTTTTAAGGAAGGCTCTTAGCTCTACTTATATAATTAGTGACTAAGATACAATAGCAATACCCTTCCACAATCAGTCTTACCAAGGAATCTAGGATTAAGAGCAGCCCCATTATCAATCTCTTGAGCGTCTTTAGTTATATATGTCTTTACAAGAGGAGCGTTCTAGTTAGCAGTGCCCACAGCCTATTTATTAGGTTCGATTATTTATCTATCCTAATTATAGACGTTAGTAATCTTTGGGGTGTTGGGAGGAGCAGTGTACACGAACTACTACTTTGCCTTTCCATTGCGACGGAGACTGTGCTTGTGATAATTTGGGGCAGTCTACCTCAATCCCTTCTGCCTCAGTCCTATCTACTTCTATCCCATCTACCACTATCCTATCTACCACTATTCCATCTACTACTATCCCATCTACCTCAATCCTAGAATCACTCTACGCCTAGGACCTTGGGGTGGTTATATTTATAGCAGCAGCTATAGATATAGTATTAGGAGAGGGAGTCTCTAGTGGCCGTTGGGTTATAATATTATAAGTTAATAGGGGCAAGTATAAACCTCTTATATTAGATAATAAGTTACCATCTAATTAAGAAGGATAAAGAAGTTTACCTATTAATAAGTTGTCGTATCTCTAACTTGCTTAGACTAGTATGTTTGGATAGATATAATCTAAGAAGTTTATTCTTAAATTTCTTTTTTCTAATAAATTGCCCATTAGCACTAATACTAATAGTGTAGTACTGCTTCCGTATCTAATCTACGCTAGTTAACATTATATAATAATATGGGATTGCTTCCTTAATATATAATAGGCATATTTAAGAATATAAAAGTAGGCCTACTATGCTTTAGTGGAGCTCTCCCTAGTTACTATCTACTATCTACTATTATTTGGCCGGAAGTTACCACCCCGTCAATTATCCTCCCTCCCCTACAACACCTCATTAGGGATAGGCTCTACTTAATTACGTAGGCTATTAAAACTAGTCTCTAAGAGATAGGATATATAGTGTAGCTTATAACGCCGAAGCTAAGTGCTCTAAAGATAATTATAGCACACTAACAAAATTTAAAACCATTATAGTAAATAATATTTAGCGTAATGGTGCTAATATAATGGGGTAAAAGCCCTAAGGTTAGTCCGGCGATATTATAAATAGAGATATAATTATTTAGGTCGCACAATCTATATACTAAAGGCTGCTTTATATCTCTATGCGTTTATTTCTATAATTTAGCTAATATAAAGATCTAAAATTATAGCTTAAATGTTTTTAACAAGTCTCTCTGGCTCGACTCTATAGCACTACTTCTCCCTAGTACGGCTTAGTATAACTTAGCACGGCTTAGCATAACCTAGCACGGCTTAGTACAACCTAGTACGGCTTAACATAACAGCATTTTTCCCTAGCGTAGCATAATAATTCGCTATATTGCCGGCTAGTAAAACGCGTAAAAATCTAATCCCCTAAGTCGCACGACCCCCTATAACCTACGATCCCCTAAGTTACACAACCCCCTATGACCTACGATCCCCTATAACCTACAATCCCCTATAACCTATAATCCCCTAGGTTACACAATCCCGTATATAAAGATAATGCCCGCTTAGCTCTTAAGAGTAAAGATTATAAAATCCCTTACTTAATAAAAAATGTTATAATAGATTAAATTAGTATATATTCTCACAGCATATACCAGAATTGTATTAGCAGTATTTATTATTTAAGTATTTGCTAAAGGTAAAAAGGCTAGACTTATTACTTTATAAGTTAGTATAAGTAAATATAGGTGATTTTAGTTCTAAACAGCTTTTAGGTACTATCTTCTAAGTCTTTAAAAAATATAATAGTTGGAATAAGATACTTTTATACCAACTATACGAATTCTATAAACTGCGAACCGCTTCCTCTTTAAGTTTCCGTCCTAGCACCAACTTATTCTACTACACTTATTGACTTAGATTACACCTTAGCTAAACTTAGTTATAAGACAATAGCAGGCAGCTTAATAATTGGTTTAGTGCTTAGTATTTTTTTTATAGTTTACTCTTATAGTCTTTCTTACCGCTTTACGATATAGATAGCTTAGAGTTAGTTTACAGAATTTATTTCTTATTATCTATATAATATATGGAATTTTATTTAGGGCAATATATACTTTCCCTTCCTATATTATATATTCTATATACTTTACCGCTTACTTAGCTCGGCCTTATATTAGAGTTAAAACTGGGAATATTACTAGATTCTGCTTAAGAGTAGTATCTTTTACATTCTGTATAGCACTATTTATAAGTCTAATGGCGATTTTAAGTAAGTATAGAGTAGCTTAATTTCGTTTATATATATAAATAAGGAAATATATCTTATAACTTATTCTCTAAAAAGCTTACGATTCCCTACTGCCCTAAATATATAGCCTCTTAACAGAGGCGCTAACGCTTTAATCTTCGCCCTATAAAGCCCTCTACCTATTAATAGATATATCGCTTCCATAATCTATAG
>Ga0307515_10010349_pt1 | contig 17876 bp, 10 predicted proteins | sample 17_EM_MG_FD_194513 | JGI IMG/M metagenome (GOLD analysis project Ga0307515, IMG submission 194513) | Populus trichocarpa ectomycorrhiza microbial communities from riparian zone in the Pacific Northwest, United States - 17_EM | ecosystem: Host-associated > Plants > Roots > Unclassified | place... | reverse complement strand
ATTATCAACGGATGTCTATAAAATCCGATCACCTTCGCGACCGGCCGGACATGGCCATATCTCAATGCTGATAACTAACTTCAAACACCCGGTTTAACTTAAACAAGTGTTTGGATAACTTCAAAATCATCTGAGAGAGCAATTACTATTCCAAAGCATGTGAGTCATTTTATTAAATTTTGGGACAGTTTTGAACGTTGTCCAACCCATCTTTTTAAAATTTTTGATTTTTTTATGTTTAAAATTAATTTTTTTTTAGTGTTTTTAAATTATTTTGATGCGCTAATATTAAAAAAAAAAATTTAAAAAAAATAATAAAATATTATTTTGATGCATTTCTGAATGAAAAACATTTTAAAAAACAACGGCAATCACGCTTTCAAACACACCCTAAACAAGTGTTTGTTTTTCCCAGTCCTTTAAATTTAATGTCATTTTCATTTTTGTCTATATTGTGTCATAAAGATAAGATGCTCATGGATGTCAAATAGAAACCACCCACATTAAGCTTTCATGTGCTCGACGGCTCTCCTATAGCCAGAGGGGCATTCCCCTGAAAAAGGGGAAAAACTAAAGCTACTAGATTCCTATAAGAAGATAAAATTTGGAAGCGTTTGTTTCTTGAAAAGTAGTTTCTAAACTTTTCTGTATTTATTTGTCATTAGAAAAGTTGGTCAACGAAAAATACTTTCCAGTCAAAGAAAAATTTAACTCGGTTTCCAGAAAATTGTTTTCCTTTAATTTTTGATGGAAAACTCTTTCTGGAAATTGTGAAAAATTTTGAAATATCATATTATTTGCTGATTATATCAAATTTGGTCCTCAAACTTTTGATTGCTATATATATATTTTTTTCAATTTCATTCCTTAGAATTTAATTTTTATATTAACTTTGGTCTTCATTTTTATAATTGTTATTTGTTTTTTCCTTATCATTTTTTAATTGAAATTTTTTCTCTATCAAATTTGATCCTCATTCTCTTGATTATTACTTATTTTAGTTGAAATAATTTATGAAATGGTAATTATTATTATTATTTTAATTTTTTCATCTTTCAATTTTTTTATTTATTAGATTTGATCTCTATTATTTTGATTATTATTTATTTTATTTGAGATAATTTATGAAAGTATATATTTTTTCAATTTCATTCTCATTCAACTTTTTAATTTGTAAGATTTGTCCCTCATTATTTTAATAAACTTAAAAAAAATAAAACATTAATAAGTTATTTTCTAGCTCTTTTTCCATGACATAACCAAACACTAGAAAGTGTTTTCCAACTTATTTTTCATTACACTATCAAAAATCAAAAAATAATTCACTTTCTCGAAATTTACTTTTCTAGAATTCACTTTCCAAAAAAAAACTATTTTCCAGCAAACAAACGGGCCTTGGTTTTTTTTTTTTTTTAATGATGGGAAATGCTTTAGAAGAGAACTAGCTATATGCCAGTGAGCTACTATATGAGGAAATTTTCAGAAATTTTTACAATTTATTTTATTTAATTATGTGATAATGATAATAAATATTTTTCAAAAGTTTTACAATTTAAATTATAACAAGATATTAATTTTTTTTGTTTTTTATCATTTCTTTTTTTATATGAAAATATGTATTTTTTATATTTAGCATAATTTTTTTAAATAAAAACCTGATACAATTAAAATCAATATTCAAAGGAATTCAAATGATTTTAATGAAAGAAAAAATAAATATTTCTTTCTCCAAATCTCTCCTTCCTTATTGTTTTTTTATCAATATTATATCTTTTTAAGATTCATTTTTAAAAATATATCATAGTAATTTCAAGCAATAGTATAAAAAAATAAAAAATAAATAATTAATATAAGAAAATTATAAAAACATTAATATAAGAAAAATAAAAAATCACTCTCATTGAATAGTCAGGAGCAACTTTTAAAACAAAATTACAAATTAGATTTATATAAAATGTCTTATAAATTAATTGATAATATAACCATAAAAAAATTAAATCTCATTTGAAAAGTAAGGTTTTTAATCATAAAAGAGTTATTATTAACACTAATTAAAGATTAAAGTAGAAAAATGAACTTTCATATAAGAAGTGAAAATCTGCATATGCAAATATTTTATCTCAGTTGACCTTCTCATTTTATTCATTTTCTCTTATTTATTATGGAGGAAAATTTTGGTTCACGAAATACATATAATTTCCATTCTTATAAATATATTATGAAAATATAACTCATCTATTTAAAATTTAAGAGGAGTAGATTCTATAATTGTTTTTGCAATAATTAAACCAAATATTAATCAAAACCTTAATGATTTAAATTATGAGAAAAATGATATGTTTCTTTTTTCAAAATTCCTTTTTGTTAATTAAGGTTTTTTATTTTACAGTTTTTATTAACAACATCATTATTTGAGTAAATATTTAAAGCAATTAAAATAAATCTATATCAAAACTCGAATGATTTAAATTATGAAAGAAAGAATAAATTTATTTAGCCAAGACTTCATTTTTCTTATTCCTTAATGTTTTTTTAATAATTTTCTAGGGAATATTTTTTTTTATCAAAAGCACTATTATTAAAATAAAAATTTATCATATTGTAAAGCAATCTTAAAGAGAAAAATAATAAAAAAAGATATTTCAATTTTTTTCAAGTAACTTATAAAAAAATAAAATAATAATTAATTGGATTAAAGAATATAAATTTTGACAATAAAAAAATAATAAATTATATATTTTAATTATTCTTAATGAATATTTATCCTAATTTGTTTAGACTTGTTCGCATTAGTATCCTACATAATCATAAAAAAAGTAAATATTACAATAAAAAATAATACAATAAAATTTAAAATATTATTTAAAACATGGAATAATTGAATTATTTTTAAAATACTATTATAATTAATTATCTGAATAATAGTTTATTTTAAGATATAAAAAATGCAGAAGAAGAAGAAGAAGAAGAAGAAGAAGAAGAAGACGGCCTAGAAAATCAACCCTATGGTTTGTTGGGCTTGGAATACAGACGTGTCAAGGCGCAGCGAGGCCCGCTCTTGGGCAGGTGCCTGGACTTTGGAGCCTAGGAAAGTTTTATGTTGTTTCAAATGACACATCATTCACACTAGCACACAAATACATCATGCCTACAACCTTTCTTATCACCAGAGTTTAGTATTTGTTTTTATTGTTGAACATTTTTTCAAATAATTTTTTAAATTATATTTTTGTTTAAAAAAATATTTAAAAAATATTTTTTAATAATTTAGATATTTTGATGTAAAAAATAAAAACAAAACTAAAAACAATTAATACATTTTTAATTAAAGATCATTTTTAAAAATCAAGCTCCGTCACATTGAGCACCTACAAGGGAAGATGCTATTTAGAAGAACTAAATTGGTAATATGAATTTTTGACTAGTTTATATATATTAGCCAATTATATTTTAATATATTTGATACATAATTGTTTTAACAACCTAATATAATCTAGTTGACTTGACGGGTCTAAAAATAAACTGGATGATTTTCAATCAATCTAATATTAAAGAATGAAATTAAAAAAAATTTAATTTTTTTTAAAAATAACCCGAACTCGCTAAACTCATGATACAAGTCATGAGACCAGGATAATCTCGTATTAAACAAAAAAAAACATAGATTTAAAAAAAATCAAAGGAGAAAAAACTAGTGAAAATAACATTATTTTAATGAATGGTGTTTTGACATTCTTGGAAGATATTTAGGAATAATATTTTTGTAAGAGAAATAATAAAATCACATTTTGTTTAGTACATGTCCTGTTAATCCCTTAAAGTATGTAAAATAAATATTGAAAACCTAAAATAATGTATATTTTTTATTTTTCATTTATCATTTTCCTTCATATGCTCGAAGAGTGTAAGAGACAAGGGGTAAAAAAAATGGCGGTGAGAATTTTTTTTTAAAATCATTTCCCGTGAAAGATGCCTTATTTTCTAATGTGGTTTCTTTCATAGAAGTACCCTCCAAAATAATATTATATATAATGAAAAATGATATTTTCAATTAAATTAAATCCTTTTGAAAAGAAAACTTTTTTAATTAATGATAAGCTATCCGTGTCTTATACGGAGTTTAAAAATCACTTTATGATTAATCAAAACTAATAAATAAAATATAGATATAATATAAAATATATTTTTTTAAACAAGTACTTGATTGGGACAATTGAAAAGTCGGTGTATCAAAAGAAAATAATAAATTTTATGTATTAAATTGAAAAAAGTTTAAAGTTGGTGTATCAAAATTGTGATTTTCCTTTTATTAAAGGTCCATGGATAAGTATGTACAAAATGAAAAAATTAACAAAATTTGGGTGAAAAAACTTGATTGGGACTTTTAAGAATTTCGGTGTAAAATGAAAAAAAAAAAAAATTTCATGTACTTGATCATATCTGGAATATTTTTGCACTTTATTTCACTGTACACTAATTTGTTTATTTATCAACAGAAATAGCACAATAACAAGAAATATTATATAATGAACTAAATTTTTACCAGTATATCTTTATAAAAAATATTGAATAAAGAAAAATTTATGAATATTAATTTTTTAGAACACAAGCTCGCTCTAATAAAAATGTGTTGGGTTTGGTACTAGCCAGACTCAGCCACGATTAAATGTGGCAGTGTGATAAGTCCCAGGCACGCCTAAAAGAATATTCTGGCACTTTAATTTCACTGTCCACTAACTTGTTTATTTGTCATAAGAAATATTATTTGATGAACCAAATTTTTATCAGTATATCTTTATAAAAATAATTGAATCAAGAAAGATTTACAAATATAAAATTTTTAGAACACAAGTAGGTCCTAGTAAAGTCATGCTGGGTCTGGTGCTAGTCAGACCCAGCTATTATTAGACTTGACAGTGTGACAAGCCATGAGCACGTCTAAGGGAATGATCACATCATCCCTTGGGGACATCCAAGGAAATGCCATGCATTGGGCACACATAAATGAATGACTATTCTCTCTTGAGCACGCCCAAAAGAATGACCACATCTTTTTCCGAGCACGCCCAAAGAAATGGTCACATCCTCTCTTGACACGCCTAAGGTAGTGACCATATCCTTCTTTGGGCACGACTAAGAGGATGACCCTTCTCCCTTAGGTCTAGTCTAAGGGAAGAACTCAGTCTCCATGAGTTCAACTAAATTTGATGTCTTGAACCTTAATCTCTCAAAAGTGTATAAAAGTCCTTGAGGGACCAATCATATTTCCATTAAAGATTAATATAGATATAAAATATATTTATACCTCATTAAATGCTATTATGATAAAATTACACTCCAGACCCTTCTCTTAAAAAAAAAAAAAACAAGACTTATGAGCTATAAATATATCATGAAACCTTCAGAATAAAGATTAACAATCTTCATTCTCTACTGCAAATATATTTTCAGAGCATTTTTTTCTATAATATTCTTGTATTTTTTCCTCTAAAAAGATACTGATTTAAATATCAAATGGTCCCCACTTCCACAATAAGGGATCTTTTGCATGTATTAGCTACAAGCTACCTTGGCTTATTAAGTACTAAATATAATCTATTAAACTCTCTGGGAAAAAATATATGAGATTGCTAGAACTAATTAATTTACTAATTATCCAACCTGAGAGCTCTATTCCTGAACTACTTGGATTTTCTGCACCTCATTATTTATTACTTGATGCACATATTAAGTAACTTTCTAGATCCAACAGCCTTTTCACATCTCCACAATTTTGAATCTGTAGAACTATCTTAAAGAAGCTGAGTTCATGTTCTATTTGGATTCGTAGTGCTTCTGTACTTGGTGTCATACTCCCTGCGTTTCTTTCGAGCTCCATAATTTCTGTAACAGGTTTGCACTGCGTGTCCTATTTGTGCCTAATTAACAGGTTTATTAACATCAATCAATATTTTTTGGGACTCCAATCACTCAATGCTGTGAATTTATCAATCTATCCATCTAGTAGAGGCCAGCTAGGTGTAAATTTCTTAAAATAATAACTGTTTGGTAAAATACATGGACATTTTTTTTAAAAAAAATTGAACCAATTTGTAAATAAAAATAAAATATAGAGACTATAAAATAAATTTATTGAAAAAATTAAATGAATAAATTGAAAATTTATGAAGGCCTCCATTACATTACATAACTTTTTTTACACAACATATTTAATTACATTACATTCCATCACATCACATGGTACAAAACATAGCATAAAAGTATTATAAGCCTCACAAATGTTAACACCATAATAGCGTTTTATGCATTACAATTACTTGGTACCAAACATAGCATAAAAATATTATAATCCTAAAAAATATTAACACCCTAGTCTCCTTTTATATATTGCTCCTTCTGTTAATCATATTAATTTTTTTAATATAAAAAGATTATGTGGGAGTTGTTAATGTGTTTTTTAGTAAATAAATAAAAAATAAAATTAAACTATAGAGAGATTGATCTAATGTGACTTGGTTAATTTAACAAATTCAAAAAACAACCGGAACAATCGATAAAAATATAGTTTGATTTAAGAAAAATCAGGATTTTTTTTAAAATATTAAAACGACAACATATTAGAATAACTTTGATCAACTTGGGTTAACCTGTAAAATTCATTACCTAAGTCATGAGACTCTGATAACATTATCAAAAACAAATAAACTCAATTCTCAATCCACCCAATGTTGAATGATGAAATTGAAAACAGAGTTCAACTAAAAAAAGGAGTCGAGTCAACTTGGGTTAATCTACTAAACATTGTAAGACCAAGATAACCCCATAAAAAGTTAATCGAAACAAATTATGAAACTCAATTTTCAATCAACCCAATGTTGAAGGGTAACTTGTTTTTTTTTTAAATCAATTAAAAAAACATAAAAAAACACCAGAGTCAACTGACCAAACCCGTGACTCAAGTCATGAGAAATAGATAGCCTCATAGAATGCAAACAAAAAAAAAAATTATGAAGCCTAATTCCATCAAATTAATATTGAAGGATGAAACTAAAAAAAAATCAACAAAAAATGACAAAAAACCCAAGTTAACTAGCCTAGCCCGTGACCCGGGTCATAAACCGTGATAACTCCATAGAAAAAAAAAGTTATAAATCTCAATTTTCAATCAACCCAATTTTGAAGGATTAAATTGAAAAAAATAACTCAAGTTAACTGAAATTAACCTACAAACTCAGATATGAAGATAAGGATAACTCCATAGAAAGAGAATAAAAAAACTAGAAAATTCAATTCCTAATCAACCCAATATTAAAAGACAAAATTAAAAAAAAATTAAAAAATAGATAAAAAACAACCCGAAATAACACGACCAACACGCAAAACTTGTGGTGCGGATCATGAGATCGAGATAACTCTATAAAAAACAAATCAAAATAAATTATAAAACCTTATAACTAGTAAACCCAATGATAAAGGATGAAATTAAAAAAAAAAAACAAGTTTGAAATTAAAAAGAAAATTCCTAAATTTTTTTGAAAACCAAAGTAAAAAAATATTTGACTTTTTACTATTAATTTCTAGAGTGAAAAGCCATGCTGATTTAGTATGCGTTAATAATAATATAGATAATTACAGTCACAGCTGCTGCAAAATGACAGAATGGTTTCGACAAACATGATAAATAGACGTCTATAATATCCTTCTTTAAAGTAAGTAAAAGAATGGGATATTGCTAGTAGCCTTTACATCCATGCACAGCCAGTTTGTTTTGGTGGCTAGCAAACCATTTCCCTGTCCCTTGGCAAAATCGGTCGAGCATTTTCCATCTATAAAAAGCGGGTAAAAATAGCGTTAACATTTCTCTGTGGTCACAAGAGGAAGTTCTTCATTTATGAAAATCGGAAATCAACTTTAGCGGCAAATGGAAAGAAGATCAGTTCATTCATCTCATTAATAACTGCCTGCCATAAAATATATCCTTTAGTACCTAACATCAAAATAAGGATTTGAAATGATCACTCAGCACGCATCAGGTTGTCACGAGTATATTTAGCTTAAGACTTGCATAAGCTGGTGGCATTTTTTGCATGAATGCTTGCAGATAAATACTGCCTTTTGAAGGGTTTTAGTTGTTGTAGAGTTCGCAATGAACAGTGGCGGTCTTTATCAAGTTAAAAGTAGTTTGCCAGCAAACAGTTCTTCCATATGGAGGAACAATGGTATGGAAACCTTTTCGAGATCATCTCGAGAAGAGGATGATGAAGAAGCTCTTAAATGGGCAGCAATCGGGAGGCTTCCAACTTACAGTCGTTTAAGGAAAGGTTTACTAACTACGCCACAAGGCGAGGCTTGTGAAATTGATATTCATAAGCTTGGCTTTCAAGAAAGGAAGAATTTGATGGAAAGGTTGGTTAAAGTTGCTGAGGCAGATAACGAGAAGTTCCTGTTGAAGCTTAAGAACCGCCTTGATGGGGAAGATTGTTCTCGTTACTTTAAAATAAACAAAAAAATTATCAGATTTTAGTAACTCTTTGTTTGAATCTAAGAAATTATTTACAAGTTGTTAGGTGTTTTCTTTTCCTGGGATGTGTTACAGAGTGGGAATCGAAATTCCCACAGTGGAAGTCAGATTTGAGCATCTAAATGTTGAAACTGAAGTTTATCTAGGAAGCAGAGCTCTGCCTACAATTTTCAACTCTTTTGCCAATATAGTAGAGGTGATTACTTGCGAACCTGGACCGTTATGAGTCATGCACCACTAGCATAGCCCACAATTCATTTGGAAACAAGCTTTTACATTTTAGTTTTGCATTTTTTGTGAAAGGGATCCTTAAACTATCTCCGAATGCTGCCTACTAGAAAGAAACGGATGCATATCCTGAATGATGTGAGTGGAATAATCAAGCCTTGCAGGTAAACAAAGCTTGCTATTAGCTAATCAAAATTGGTCCATATTTTGTTATTCAACAAAAGTACGGAAAAGGAGAACATTTTACTAACACCATTTTTAATTATGTTCGTGTTTTGCAGAATGACATTGCTTTTAGGTCCACCAGGTTCTGGAAAGACTACTCTGCTGTTGGCTTTGGCAGGAAAGCTTCCCAATAACCTGGAGGTGTGGGATTTCTGATTTTTGGTCGTCTCATTTTGGTGTTTGTTGAATAGATTTAACTTACCAGTATTATATACGTCAACTCATCTTTCAGTATTCGGGGAGGGTGACTTACAATGGCCACGAGATGAATGAGTTTGTGCCCCAGAGAACTGCTGCCTACATCAGTCAACATGACCTTCATTTAGCTGAAATGACTGTACGAGAAACATTATCATTCTCTGCAAGATGTCAGGGAACTGGAGCCCGTTATGGTTGGTTCTAAAATTTCGAAAAATATTTGAATGTAGTGATTTTAAAATTGTTCGAACATGTTATCAGTATCATATTGATGAAATGCAGAGATGTTGGCCGAATTGTTAAGACGAGAGAAAGCAGCTGGCATTAAGCCTGATCCTGACCTTGATGTGTTCATGAAGGTAAGAAAGAAATAAATTTCCATGGAAATGCCTTTGAATTTAACTAGGAATTTGTCTACAGTATAGAAATGATCTTAATAACATTGGACGCTTCAGTTTCTAAAACTTAGAGGTTCTGTTCAACCAGGACATTCATCTGTATGTTTATGTCAAGAATTTGTACGTTGCTTGTTGTATTTACTGACCTTTTCCTTTCCACTTTTAAACAGCTAAATTTGTTGGCATGATAGTTTCTTTCAATTTCAGGCAGCATCAGTAGGGGGCCAAGAGACGAGTGTGATCACAGATTACATCCTGAAGGCAAATCACCCTCTTTTTTTTTTTTTTTTTTGCTTTTCAGCATAGGTATATAGAAAACATCCATCAATCACATTCAATTCCTCTAAACTTGCAGGTTTTGGGACTAGAAGCTTGTGCTGATACCATGCTAGGGGACGAATTGCTTAGGGGTGTCTCAGGGGGGCAAAAGAAGCGAGTAACAACAGGTAAACAAGCTGAGCTTAAAGTGTCAATGGGTTTTATATTTACTGTACAATAATTATCTTGTAGGTGAGATGCTTGTTGGTTCAGCAAAGGTGCTGTTAATGGATGAGATATCTACTGGTTTGGACAGCTCGACAACATTTCAGATAATGAACTCACTCAAGCAATGCATTTGTATTCTTAATGGAACCGCTTTCATTTCTCTCCTCCAGCCAGTACCAGAGACTTATGATCTCTTTGATGACATTATTCTCCTCTCTGATGGACATATTGTGTACCAAGGTCCCCGTGGACACGTGCTAGAATTTTTTGAATCGATGGGCTTCAAGTGCCCTGAAAGAAAAGGAGTGGCTGACTTCTTGCAAGAAGTGAGTTTTCGCTATCTTCTCTTTATTAAAACAAGCCAAACAAATTGTGCTTCTAAGAGTTGATCATTCTGAAGTTGTAGTGGTTTAGGGTATGATAAGGAAAGTGGAGTGATAAAGTTTATTATAGGTTACATCAAGGAAAGATTAGAAGCAGTACTGGGCACGTAAAGATGAGCCCCACTGTTTTGTCACAGTTAAGGAATTTTCTGAGGCATTTCAATCATTTCATGTGGGAAGGAGGCTAGGAAATGAGCTTGCAATTCCATTTGAGAGAAGCAAGAGTCACCCTTCTGTTTTGACAACTGAGAAGTATGGTGTTAACAAAAAGGAGCTTCTTAGAGCTTGCTTCTCAAGAGAATTATTGTTGATGAAAAGAAACTCATTTGTTTACATTTTCAAGCTGTTACAGGTGGTTATCTTAACCTTGTTTTGAATTTGAACTCAATTTTCTTCATTAGTATGATGTGTTTTTTATGTTCTGCTATTAGCTCATATTGATGGCACTGATCGGGTTAACACTCTTCATAAGAACTCAGATGCATCGGGATTCTATAATTGATGGAGGAATTTACATGGGTGCTTTATTCTTCATTTTGGTTATGATTATGTTTAATGGAATGTCGGAAATTGGCCTGTCTATTTTGAAGCTTCCAGTCTTTTACAAGCAAAGGGACCTTTTATTCTATCCTACATGGGCGTATGCTCTTCCCACATGGATTCTGAAGATCCCGATCACAATCATAGAAGTTGCAGTATGGGTATTCATCACCTATTACACCATGGGATTCGATCCTAATGTTGAAAGGTACAGAAACAATAGGAGAAGAAAAATTTTTCAGACGCTGAAGGTTGATTTGTTATGTTCCAAATAAAAAGTTACTGTTCTTGTTACAGGTTTTTCAGGCAGTTTCTTGTACTTTCCTTGCTAATCAAATTGCCTCTGCACTATTTAGACTGCTTGCTGCTGTTGGGAGGAACCTCACAGTTTCTAGCACAATGGCCTCATTTGTGTTTCTCATGCTTTTTACAAATTGTGGTTTTGTCTTGTCGCGAGGTATGGGTACATGAAAGATATTTGAAGCTTCTTTCCCGGAAGCTAGTCCTAAGAATACTTCTTTCCTTTCCTTGTGCCATTCCACAGAGAATATGAAGAAATGGTTCATCTGGGGTTATTGGATCTCACCAATGATGTATGGAGAAAAAGCAATGGCGGTCAATGAATTCCTGGGGAAGAGTTGGAGTCGAGTAATTTCCTTTATTAGCCATGTCGGCATTTTTGTGTTTCTGGTATGATGAACTTAACTGATATTTGATTTACTCTTTATCAAAGGTGCTTCCATTTTCAACGGAGCCATTGGGGGTTGTAGTTTTGAAGTCCCGCGGATTCTTTACAGAAGCGTATTGGTACTGGATAGGAGTAGGGGCATTAATCGGTTTTACAGTAGTATGCAACTTCGCTTACACAGCAGCTCTCACTTGTCTTGACCGTGGGTACTGATCTTATCTTTACAAGTTAGGATCTTTAGTTAGGGAAGCAATGTATGAATGTCTTAACTGTTTCTGCAGCACTTGAAAAGCTTCAGGGTGTTAGATTGGAAGAATCTCCTGGAAATAAAGAGAATGACAAAGCCAAAAGAGCCCTTGAGTTATTGTCTCAAGTAAATCACCAAAATGAAGCAGGTGATGAGGCCATACAAAGGGTGTTTTTATTGCAGACATGCATATGCACATGCATTATTATCATTCCACTTGGAGTCCATGCATTTTGAGTTTAACTGACTCGCAGAGAATCAGGAAGAGATTAGGAAGAGATTTAACTCATGCAGGTCCTCTTCTGTGATGTCAGAAGCGACGACTATTGGGGCCTCTCAGAACAAGAAAAGGGGAATGATTCTTCCGTTTGAACAGAATTTTATTACCTTTGATGAAATTACCTACTCAATAAACATGCCTCAAGTAAGTCATGAAAACTGTCACATCTCTCTGGAAATGGGAAAGTTCTGCTAAAAAGGAACACAGTTCCAACATGACAATCATATAAATGGAACTTTCAGGAAATGAAAGATCAAGGCATACGAGAAGATAAAATAGTACTTCTCAGGGGGGTGAGTGGCGCTTTCAAACCCAGTGTTCTTACAGCTCTGATGGGGGTCACTGGCGCTGGTAAAACCACTCTGATGGATGTCCTAGCTGGTAGGAAAACCGGAGGATATATCGAAGGGAACATAACCATTTCTGGGTACCCAAAAAGGCAAGAAACATTTGCTAGAATTTCTGGATATTGTGAACAAAATGATATCCACTCTCCGCTTGTGACTGTCTATTAGTCTTTACTCTTTTCTGCTTGGCTTCGCTTACCAGTCGAGATTGATAATGAGACAAGAAAGGTAGTCTCTAGTAGCCCGTATCCTGTCTTCTTCATGATTTTGCTAATGCACTTCAATTTCAAAAATCGTAGTCTAACAAAAATTTGTAAGAAAACTTGGTTAAGCTACACCTAGACCGTAGTTTGACTTCGGTTGGAGCTTGAGTTTAGCAACACTTGTTCAAGTCCAGCCTAATGAACTATGAAAATTTTACCTTCTGTTTCTCTAGCATTCCGGCCAGATTGAACTTTTAAAACCTTGAGCTTGTTTCCTTGACATTCCTTCTGCCTAGTCATGATCAAGCATATTAACTATCCATTTTATGGAAGGAAAAAAAAAATCCATTTTTGAGGTGTAAAAATCTTGTTACGTCTTTAGTTTACAGCAATGTCAATGTTTTTTTTTTTTTTATATATATATCTATATATATCGAATAAGCTTTATAACTTATGTTCCCTATTTCTATCAAACTTTTCTACTAATAAAATGTTTGCAGTTGTTCATTGAGGAAGTTATGGAGCTTGTGGAATTAACTCCATTAAGGGAGGCTCTAGTTGGGTTGCCTGGTGTCAGTGGTCTCTCCACTGAGCAGCGCAAGAGGTTGACAATTGCTGTTGAGCTAGTGGCAAACCCTTCTATAATATTCATGGATGAGCCAACTACAGGACTAGATGCAAGAGCTGCAGCAATTGTTATGAGGACTTTTAGGAATACAGTGGACACAGGAAGAACAGTAGTGTGCACTATCCACCAGGCAAGCATTGATATATTTGAATCTTTTGATGAGGTGAGAACTATTGATAGACTAAAAAGAGTCGACATAATTGTCAATTTCCCCCTTTCATCACAGAGATTTTGTTAGTTCTCTTATATGACTTGGTATGATGAATTGGACACTGGTCACAGCTATTCCTACTGAAACAAGGAGGACAAGAGATATATGTAGGGCCAGTGGGTCACCATTCTTGTGAGTTAATCAAGTATTTTGAGGTAGCTTTTCGTTGGCAAAATTCGGAACTACGTATAATGTTATATAATATATAATCCTGTTGAACTTATCTTTCATTTCATTCAACAACAAGGGGGTTCAAGGAGTGATTAAAATCAAAGACGGTTACAATCCAGCAACTTGAATGCTAGAAATCACTAGTTCCGTTAAAGAAATAACTTTGGGGGTTGATTTTATTGATGTGTACAAACATTCTGAACTGTACAGGTAAGTTTGACAAGAATTTAAATTGTCTGTTTCACAAGATTGCAAAGTGGCATGCGAGAAAAATATCTGCAGATTTAGCATTTTCTACCTTGTATTTCAGGACAAACAAAGAACTTATTAAACGACTAAGCTCACCTGCTCCTGGTTCAAAGGACCTCTACTTCCCCACTCAGTACCAACAGTCATTTTTCAGACAATTTATATCCTGCTTGTTGAAACATTAACACTGGTCATACGGGCGCAATCCACCGTACAATACCGTAAGGTTTCTGGTTACTGTTTTCATTGCCCTGATGTTTGGGACGATGTTTTGGGACCTTGGCTCTAAAAGGTAAGTTACAACCTGAAACAAATTCAAAATCTAAACTTATTACATATTGATCACATCCTAGCATTAACATTTGATGTTTTTGTTCAAAGGACAAAGGAACAGGATCTGTTGAATGCAATGGGTTCCATGTATACTGCTGTCCTCTTCCTTGGTGTCCAAAATTCTGGAAGCGTGCAGCCAGTAGTCTCGATTGAGAGAACAGTTTTTTACAGAGAAAGGGCTGCTGGAATGTATTCAGCCTTCCCCTATGCCATGGCTCAAGTACTAACTAGATTTTTTGAGGGGAAAAAAAAGAAGGTTTATTTTGGGATTTACTTTGTGAATATTTCGTTAACGAATTCTCAACTTCTGCTGCAGGTTGTTGTTGAGCTTCCATACCTTCTTGCACAAGCAGTAGCCTATAGCATCATAGTTTATTCAATGATAGGATTTGAATGGACTGTTGCTAAATTCTTTTGGTATCTATTCTACACGTGCCTCACATTATTTCAGTTCACCTTTTTTGGCATGATGGCTGTGGGTGTTACACCAAATCACCACATGGCTGCCATAGTTTCGACAGCTTTTTACTCAGTTTGGAACCTATTTTCAGGATTTATGGTCCCTGTAACAGTAAGCCCCCTTTTCTCTAGCCATCCACATCCAGAAAGTTTAGTTTTTTCCCTGGAAATTGAAAAAAATATATTTATCTTTTTTTTTTGTATCACTAAAAATAGAGAATTCCTGTATGGTGGAGATGGTTCTACTGGGCATGCCCAATAGCCTGGACCTTGTATGGATTGCTCGAATCACAATATGGAGATAGAAAAGACATGCTTGACATAGGCGTGACAGTGGATGATTTTATGAGAAAGTATTTTAGTTTCAGACATGATTTTCTGGGAGTGGTTGCGGCCGTGAATGTTGGGTTTGCATTGTTGTTTGCACTTGTCTTTGCCATCTCCTTGAAGATATTTAATTTCCAAAAAGCGATAGCAGTTTAGTAGCTTTTTATCATCTTTATAGGCTTCCCGGTGGATGATATGTTCAACATGGCGATGGGTGTTGACCATAATTATTATACAAAACAATAAAACGCCTTGCCATAACACTGTGGAGATCACTGTGTACACAGTCATAGAAGAATATTCATTCTGATAGTGAAATTACACCTTTTTTTTTTATTTGAAGAAAAATTCGGATGACTTGGTTTTGAGGGTGATTTCATTTTTTGTAAGGGATTATTTTTGTCTTCCCATTTTTTTTAAATATTGAGAATACAAATTTACACCCGCACTCAAAAATTGAAGTATTTATGTCTTTATGTTTTTTTACAATATTATGAATTGACTTTTATGCCTTTAGAATCGGAAAAAAGGCAAGAGTTTTGCAGCAATTTTGTGTTTTTAAATAGGTTTTTTTTTTTTTTTTTGCTAATATTAGAATAATGAAAGGTATTTTAGTAATTAAATTTTTTTATAAAACAATTATAGGCATGTTGACCTCACGCATTGGCGTGTGGGAGACACCCTTGCTTCTTAGACGGCATATGCGGCGTTTCCCGGTTGCTATATATGTTGTTCTATCATTTAATTGGAAGTGTCACTTTGCCCTTGTTCTCCTAGTGCGGCGTGTGATAACGGTTGATGAATGGTTTGCGACTAATGGTCATTTCTTTTCTTTTTCCTATCTTTTTTCTTTCTTCTAGAAAAAGTGCATGTCTATCCTCTTTTCTTTTATTTTTCAATTTTAGTCTTTATGTTCTAATTTCTTATTTTAGTCCGTTGCTCTTTTAGAAAAGTTTTTAATGTTTTCAATTTTATTCTTCGTTCAAAGTTTATATTGTTTTATTTTTTAAAAGATAAATTAATAACATGGGTCAAGAGTTTTAAGAGTCCATTTAGTTAGGGATTTTATCATATTGCATTATCTTTTTTTAAAAAAATAGTTTTGTGGTTATCTTTAATTTCTTTTCTATCAGTTTATCCTAGTCTCATGTCCTAGGCTACGAGTTTTGCGTATGTTTAGGTTTTTTTTTAAAAAAAAAAATGCTTTGTTTTGTATTTGATTTTTAAAGATTTTTTTTTTATTTTTTGTGCAGGTAAGCTTTATTTTATAAAAATAATATTTATTTTAAAATAATATTTCTAATATGTCTGGCCTCGCGTAGTATTTTTATTTTATTTTATTCACTCTGTTTCATATGAGAGTTTTAAGAGTTGATACGGTTAGAGATTTTATCATACTACATTATTTAAAAAAAATTATTTTGTTGTTATCTTTAATTTCTTTTCTATCAGTTTATCCTAATCTTATGGTTAGGGCCACGAGTTTTGCAGGCATTTTTTGAATTGAAGTTTTTTAAAATATTTTGTTTAGTATTTAATTTTTGAATAATTATTTTTATTTTATGCAGATAAGCTTTATTTTATAATAAAATATTTATTTCAAAATAATATTTCTGATATGTCCAGCTTTACATAATTTTTTTCTTTTATTTTATTCACTCAGTTTCTTATCTGTTTCTATTTCTATTATTTTTTATTGATTTTAATAAATAAATTTAATAGACACAAATGAATAAATTACTCATTATACGAGATTGAATATCTTGATTTACATCTATCTCTTAATTTTTTTAATTTATCTTTTTGTTATTGTTAATGATTTTTTTATTTATTTATATTGATAATTAACAATTTATTTGATTAGATGTCTCGATAATTTTGATTTATATTTTAAAATTTTTTTATGTAAATAAACATATCAAAGTAATTTTTCTATCCATATTTATTTTTGAAAAAAAGAATTACAACTACGTGTTACCGGAGTGCATGTCAAATATCTAGTGAGATAATAGCACATGAAGTATCAACATTTATGATTTTGTATATTTTAGTACCATCGCTCAATTGTTTTCTATTTAAGTACATATTCTTGTAGAATTTGTTTAATAAAGTACATCGATTACTTTTGTTACTGGAATGCTAACGTGATTGTTAACTCTAAGTCAGATAAGCTCAATTGATATTTTTTTTTATGTTTTATTTTTTAAAAGTTAATAACATATGAAGTACTTGTATTTTATGATTTTTTTTATTTGAGTAATTGTATTGATTTTATATTATACAAGTGGTACTCATAAATTTTGATTAATCAAGTACTTTCATAAGTTTATTTTTCAAATCAACTAACATGTTAGTTATCCCTAAAAATTAAAACGGACCCGTTAAACAAACTATTATTTATTTCATCACAACACATCTAATTCGGTAATTCGACATAAGTTTCAACAATTTACAAACAAATATAATTTTATAAAATCTAAAATAAACCATAACAAGTACAAAATTATATGTTCATACTACAAGTTTGTTTGAGAAAAAACAATAAAACATGTACATACCCTAACAAAATACATATACTAAAAAAACATTCAATAATAATAAAATTGACATTTTAATATTAAAATTAAAAAAGATAGATTTACTTACAAAAAATAACAGAATCCACAATAAATTAGGACACGGATGTAGGGACGTGGGAGAAGTGAGGGATGTTTTGAGGGGTAGTTTTTTGCATTTTTCTTTTTTTGGAGGGGG
>Ga0307515_10010348_pt1 | contig 17877 bp, 16 predicted proteins | sample 17_EM_MG_FD_194513 | JGI IMG/M metagenome (GOLD analysis project Ga0307515, IMG submission 194513) | Populus trichocarpa ectomycorrhiza microbial communities from riparian zone in the Pacific Northwest, United States - 17_EM | ecosystem: Host-associated > Plants > Roots > Unclassified | place... | reverse complement strand
TACACACCATCAGGTGTTCCCTCGTGTGTGAGAGCTTTCAGGGCCTCTATTGCGATAGTGTCACCTGTTCCGGTTTTATCGCCACTCGGAAGTGACCGCATGAAAAGCGGCACGTTGTCCATCGCCGCCAGCTTTTCTTGCACATTATCAGGTGGGAGTTCAGGCCCTTGAGCAGCCATTTTATAAAAGTCCGATTGTGGTAACCAGTCAAGGTTTGATGGCGATGCCTTTTGTTAGAGGATGGACAGTGAGATGAAACAAGTATTCCGCCATTCCATAAGAGTGGTAATCGGAAGCATATCGTGAGGACTGCATGAACCGAAAGGTGTATGTATTGGAACGCGAATGGGGTGAGGTTGAATCCTGTACGACTTCCCACAGGCGGTAAACACATCAGGCAACAAAGAAATAGGCACCGAAAGGGGGATGAGGGGTTCTAAGAATGCGAAATATGGAACTTGAGGGAGGCAATGGATTGTCGAAGAACTGGTATAGTGGCCCGTGGTTTTAGATGTTTGAAGAGGCTCATGACTTGTACGCCTGTCAATCTTGCCACAGTCATAGCCAGGCAGTTTCCTGTTCTTTGCGGCCAATCGAGAGGTTCCTTGTTTTATGGATACCGCGACCATTCTCGGATGCTCGTAGGGCAGATCTGGAGGTGCAAGCAGACAATCTTCGCAGCAGCCTAAGCTAACGTCGAGTCTTCGATCGGAACCTGGGAGGCCTCGCTAACCTGCTAAAATCCTTTCAATACACCTGTCATCTTGGACGGACGTTGCGGAGTGGTGTTCTATAAGCAATGACCGGTAGGTGGAGCGGTGAACTCGGGAAGGACAAGAGCGGCACTCGCTAACCTTTATGTTCGGTGCACCAATAATTTATCCCTCCATTTTTGGTCGACTAAACGCACTCAATGCGTGTTCGGGCATTGCCTCCATCGTCGTCTCCGTGCCGATTTCAAAAACTTGATTCGAGCATACAGAACTAATTTCCTCCAGATTATAACTAACTTGTGTTGAGAGCTGTACGCTCCCATAAAGACCTCGATCCTTATGTGGAGTGGGCCTATCAACCGATTTGATTACCTTTCATTCAGCGAGGCTGCAAACCTTCGTTCAGGCTCGGTCTGGCCTCCGCCATCATGCACATCCAGAGGTTCTCGATCACTGACTACAATCAATAATTGTTCCATAATTTCTATTTCCGTACTCATTCCTGTAGAAATAATTGCCTGTTGCGATCCTTCCACACGTAAATTCCATAAAATCGAGTTATTATTAGCCCCACTCTCTGTCAGTTGACATTGGACTCATGGCACGTTACACACTACAAGAGATCAGCACCATCCGATCCATGTTCCTAAAAGCAGATATTCTCTCATCTCTCATCGTCCGCATATTCCGGACTACAGGTACACAAGAGGAATAGATATTATCACCTAATCTGGCCATGATGGAGGAGCGCATTGATGATGTAGCGCATCCATGTGAGCTCTCATTCCAGAAACATGTACAAAGTACTATGGTGCTACATGTAATGTCCTCGCAGGGGTGGGAATGGGAATGGGCGGAGGTCCCTGTCGCTCCCAGCTCCCATCTGGCAATCTCCGCATCTTCCACGCTCGCGTTGGTTCGGACAACCGATAAAACTGAAAGTAAGAGCTGGAAACAGCAAGGTACAGGTATTCAAACTCCTCCAGTGCTGGACAGACAGGATCAAAACACTCGTTTAGGAGCCACTCAGGGGAGAAGGAAGTGTTTTGGTTGTCTTCCACGCAAATTGTTACCCTCTTCAATTTGGAGAGGACAATAGCCTCTGCTCCAGGCAGATTGTGGACAGGCTGCCCTGAAAGGTAGTCGGGCAAGGGGACTCCCTGGTTGGGAGAATGCAACTTGAGTGTCAATTGTTCAAGGTGTTGGAGGGAGGTAAGCGAGGACAGTAAGTGTGAGCAAAAGTTATCAGGAACGCAGAGTTTTAGGTTTGTGATCCCCGCACGAGTCTCGGAGAGTGTGTCAAGAAGCCCCCAGGGTCCTCCTTCCCAACCGTAATATACCTCCACATAGGTTGTGACCGGTCGTTCGGGTATTAGGCCCACAGCTAGCCGGTGGCGGCATGTCAAGCTACGTAGTGCAGGGAAGTCTGAGTGGTGAAGAGACATATCTGAGCGTCTGATACGGAAGAGAATATGAAGAGTTGTAATTGATGTGTATTGTTTGAATGCGTTCAAAAACGCTCGGCTGGATGTGGGGTCGGGACGGTTGCTGGTAAAGGTAGAGAGCTTGGGAAGGTGAATCAACCCGCCTTGCTGAACGAGTCCAACGGCGGAGCCATCAACTTCAAGCTCTTCTACTGTAGTAGCCAATATTGTGAGGAGGTGACGAGTTGTTTGCGTGTCGTTACGAAAGAGTTTGAGGGAAGTCACATGCGAGTCTGGTATAGGATTTGTCGACGAATGGAAACTGCAAAAATATACCGCAAGTGTACGAAGGGTGGATAATCCGAAGATGATCGCCTGCTGCGCTTCGTTGATATCTGCATTATGCAACGAAAGAAGCTGAATATTTGGGATTATTGGTAGGACAGAAAGCACTGCGTGGAGTTGCAGACTTTTAACTGAGTCCCTCTTCGACGCACTCCAGTGGACCTCGGTGGCCGAGCGGAGATGCAAGAGATCCTTGCGTTCCCATCCTGTGGACCTCACACGGTAGTCGTCTATCTTTACCACAGTGGGCGGCGGGTTCAAATGGACGATAGAGAACAAGCGCCTGCACGACTCTGCGAGTGAACGCTGGTCTCTCGGAGAAAGTAGGCCACAGATGGCAACCCAGAGCTCTACTGGGAATCGAATCTGTCGATTGACCGATCAAATCGGGTTCGCGAAGCCTTTTCACTTGCAGGTACGAAATACTGACATCATTCTTATCATTCTGAGGGCTATGGGCAACAGCACGCCGTGCTCCTATACTCCTTGAGAAGATATCGGCCATTCGTGCCTTCTAGCGGGAAAAGGGAGAGGGCCTGCTTTGTTAGAGCAACCAGGAGCGGTGGATCGAGCCAATGCTTATGTTTTGCCATGATTATTGCCGCACGACAGATAATGCTCGAGTCAGGCACACCTGCATTTGCTAGTCAGGCAATTAGCCTGCCCACTATTTGCTTTCGCTATATATGATCTATTTGTTTGTACGACACGTGTGACCTTTTGAATTCCTTGTTTTATGAACACCGCAACCATTCTCGGGTGCTCGTACGTAGGGCAGGTCTGGAGGTACAAGCAGACAATCTTCACAACTTAACAGCCTAACGGCTTCGATCGGTCGGGACCTGGGAGGCCTCAGCTCGCTAATTAACCTGCTAAAGTCCTTTCAATTGGACGGAAATTACGAAGTGGTGTTATATAAGCAATGACTGGTTGAATGGTAAACTCGGGAAAGACAAGAGCGACACTTACTAACCTTTTGTGTAGCCACCCAATGTTCAGTGCAGCAACAATTTATCCCTCCATTTCGGTCATCCAACTACACTCAATCCGTGCTCGGGCGTTGCCTCCATCGTCGTCTCCCTGCCGATTTCAAAGACTTGATTCAGGCCTACAGAGCTGAGTGCCTCCAGATTGTGACCAGATTGTGTTGAGAGCGGTACTCTCTCATACAGACCTCGATTCTTTATGTGGAGTGGGCCTTACATGGACCCGCAGCCTCGGTTTATGTGGCGTGACACTCAGAAATTTCGAGGAAAATACAAGATAGAAGTCATCGGCACTAAAACGAGGGTACAACATCATTTAGTGCCAACCAGCTTGATGGCCCTTCATTCAGTGAGGCTGCAACCCTTCGTTCAGGCTTGGTCTGGCCTCCATGCACATCCAGAGGCCCTCTATCGCTGGCCGCAATCAATCATTGTGCCATAGTTTCTAATTTTGTACTCGTTTGACCCTTCTCCTGTAGAAATAATTGTTTGTTGCGATCCTTCCCATGTAAATTCCATAAAATCGAGTTATTATTAGACCCAATCTCTGTCTATTGACATTGGACTCATGGCATGTTACACACTACAAGCGATCAGCACTCTCCATGTTCCTAAAAACAGATAGTCTCGTATCTCTCATCGTCCACATATTCCAGACTACAGGTACACCAGGGGAATAGATACTATCGCCTAATCTGGCCATGATGGAAGAGCGCATTGATGATGTAGTGCATCCATGTGAGCTCTCATTCCAGAAACATGTGCAATTCGGACAACTGTATCTAGACCCATAGCACAAGTCAAACTCAACTACACATGGTAAACGTTTGCCATCCAGCCATGGAAAGTACTATGGTGCTGCATGTAATGTCTTCGCAGGGGTGGGAATGGGAATGGGCGGAGGTCCCTGTCGCTCCCAGCTCCCATCTGGCAGTCTCCGCATCATCCACGCTCGCGTTGGTTCGGGCAACCGATAAAACTGAAAGTTGTAGCTGGAAACAGCAAGGTACAGGTATTCAAACTCCTCCAATGCTAGACAGACAGGATCAAAACACTCCTCTAGGAGCCACTCACGGGAGTAGGAAGTGTTTTGGTTGTCTTCCACGCAAATTGTTACCCTCTTCAATTTGAGGAGGACCATAGCCTCTGCTCTAGGCGGATTGTGGACAGGCTGCCCTGAAAGGTAGTCGGGCAAGGGGACCCACTTGTTGGGGGAATACAACTTGAGTGTCAATTGTTCAAGGTGTCGGAGGGAGGTAAGCAAGGACAGTAAGCGTGAGCAAAAGTTATCAGGAATGCAGAGTTTTAAGTTTGTGATCCCCGCACGAGTCTTGGAGAGTGTGTCGAGAAGCTCCCAGGGTCCTCCTTCCCAATCGTAATATACCTCCACATAGGTTGTGACCGGTCGTTCGGGTATCAGGCCCACAGCTAGCTGGTGGCAGCACGTCAAGCTACGCAGTGCAGGGAAGTCTGAGTGGTGAAGAGACATATCCGAGCGTTTGAGATGGAAGAGAATAGTAAGAGTTGTAATCGATGTGTATCGTTTGAATGCGCTCAAAATCGCGCCGCTGGATGTAGGGTCGGCATGGTTGATGGTAAAGGTAGAGAGCTTGGGAAGGTGAGGCAACCCGCTTTGCTGAACGAGTCTAATGGCGGAGCCATCAACTACAAGCTCGTCTACTGTAGTAGCCAATATTGCGAGGAGGTAACGAGTTGTTTGCGTGTCGTTGCGAAAGAGTTTGAGGGAAGTCACATGCGAGTCTGGTATAGGATTTGTCGACGAATGGAAAGAGCAAAAATATGCCGCAAGTGTACGAAGGGTGGATAATCCAAAGATGATCGCCTGCTGCGCTTCGTTGATATTTGCATTATGCAACGAAAGAAGTCGAATATTTGGGATTATTAGTAGGACAGAAGGCACTGCGTGGAGTTGCAGGTTTTCAACTGAGTCCCTCTTCGACGCCCTCCAGTGGACCTCGGTGGCCGAACGGAGATGCAAGAGATCCCATCCCATGGACCTCACATGGTAGTCGTCTATCTTTACCACTGTGGGCGGCGGGTTCAAATGAACGATGGAGAACAAGCGCCTGCATGACTCTGCGACTGAATGCTGGTCTCTTGGAGAAAGTAGGCCACAGATGGCAACCCAGAGCTCTACTGGGAATCGAATCTGTCGATTGACCAATCAAATCGGGTTCGCGAAGCCTTTTCACTTCCGGGTACGAAATACTCACATCATTCTCATCATTCTGAGGGCTATGGCCAATAGTACGCCGTGCTCCTATACTCCTCGATAGGATATCGGCCATTCGTGCCTTCTAACGGGAAGAGAGTGCCTGCTTTGTTAGAGCAACCGGGAGCGATGCATCGAGCCAGTGCTTATGTTTTGCCATGATTATTGCCGCACGGCGGAGGTAGTGATAATGGTCGAGTCATGCACACCTGCACTTGCTAGTTAGGCAATTAACCCCACCCTCCATTTGTTTTCGCTATATATGATCTATTATATTTGTTTGTACAACAGGTGTGACCCCTTTGGAACCATTCTCGGCTGCTAGGGCAGGTCTGGAGGTACAAACAGACGATCTCCACAACAACCTAACGTCTTATGTCGGGACCTGGGAGGCCCCGCTAACCTGCTAAATTCCTTTCAATTTGGACAGAAATTGCGAAGTGGTGTTCTATAAGCAATGACTGGTTGAACGGTAAACTCGGGAAAGACAAGAGCGACACTTACTAACCTTTTGTGTAGCCACCCGATGTTCGGTGCAGCAACAATTTATCCCTCCATTTCGGTCGTCCAACTACACTCAATCCGTGCTTGGGCGTTCCCTCCATCGTCGTCTCCGTGCCGATTTCAAAGACTTGATTCAAGCCTACAGAGCTGAGTTCCTCCAGATTGTAACCAGATTGTGTTGAGAGCGGTACTCTCTCATACAGACCTCGATTCTTTATGTGGAGTGGGCCTTACATGGACCCGCAGCCTCAGTTTATGTGGCGTGACACTCAGAAATTTCGAAGAGAATACAAAATAGAAGTTATCAGCACTAGAACGAGGTTACAACATCATTTAGTGCCAACCAATTTGATGAGCCTTCATTCAGCGAGTCTGCAAACCTTCGTTCAATTCAGGCTTGGTCTGACCTCCATGCACATTTAGAGGCCCTTAATCACTGACTACAATCAATCATTGTGTCATAGTTTCTGGTTCTGTACTCGTTTGACCCTTCTCCTGTAGAAATCATTTCCTGTTGCGATCCTTCCACACGTAAATTCCATAAAATCGAGTTATTGTTAGTCCCACTCTCTGTCAGTTAACATTGGACTCATGGAACGTTACACACTACAAGAGATCAGCACCATCCATGTTCCTAAAAGCAGATATTCTCTCCTCTCTCATCGTCCGCATATTCCGAACTACAGGTACACCAGAGGAATAGATACTATCACCTAATCTGGCCATGATGGAAGAGCCCATCCATGTGAGCTCTCATTCCAGAAACATGTGCAATTCGGACAGCTGTATATACAGTACTATATAGACCCATGGTACAAAACTCAACTACACGTGGTAAACGTTTGCCATCCAGCCATGGAAAGTACTATAGTGCTACATGTAATGTCCTCGCGGGGGTGGGAATGGGAATGGGCGGAGGTCCCTGTCGCTCCCAGCTCCCATCTGGCAGTCTCCGCATCATCCACGCTCGCGTTGGTTCGGGAAACCGATAAAACTGAAAGCTAGAGCTGGAAACAGCAAGGTACAGGTATTCAAACTCCTCCAATGCTAGACAGACAGGACCAAAACACTCGTTTAGGAGCCACTCAGGGGAGAAGGAAGTGTATTGGTTATCGTCCACGTAAATTGTTACCCTCTTCAATTTGGGGAGGACCATAGCCTCTGCTCCAGGCAGATTGTGGACAGGCTGCCCTGAAAGGTAGTCGGGCAAGCGGACTCCCTTGTTGGGGGAATACAGCTTGAGCGTCAATTGTTCAAGGTGTCGGAGGGAGGTAAGCAAGGACAGTAAGCGTGAGCAAAAGTTATCAGGAATGCAGAGTTTTAAGTTTGTGATCCCCGCACGAGTCTTGGAGAGTGTGTCGAGAAGCTCCCAGGGTCCTCCTTCCCCGTAATATACCTCCACATAGGATGTAACCGGTCGCTCGGGTATCAGGCCCACAGCTAGCCGGTGGCGGCATGTCAAGCTACGCAGTGCAGGGAAGTCTGAGTGGTGAAGAGACATATCCAAGCGTCTGAGACGGAAGAGGATATTAAGGGTTGTAATCGATGTGTATCGTTTGAATGCATTCAAAATCGCTCGGCTGGATGTAGGGTCGGGATGGTTGCTGGTAAAGGTAGAGAGCTTGGGAAGGTGAATCAACCCGCCTTGCCGAACGAGTCCAACGGCGGAGCCATCAACTTCAAGCTCTTCTACTGTAGCAGCCAATATCGCGAGGAGGTGGCGAGTTGTTTGCGTGTCGTTACGAAGGAGTTTGAGGGAAGTCACATGTGAGTCTGGCATAGGATTTGTTGACGAATGGAAACTGCAAAAATATACCGCAAGTGTACGAAGGGTGGATAATCCAAAGATGATCGCCTGCTGCGCTTCGTTGATATCTGCATTATGCAACGAAAGAAGCTGAATATTTGGGATTATTGGTAGGACAGAAAGCACTGCGTGAAGTTGCAGGTCTACAACTGAGTCCCTCTTCGACGCACTCCAGTGGACCTCGGTGGCCGAGCGGAGATGCAAGAGATCCTTGCGTTCCCATCCCGTGGACCTCACATGGTAGTCGTCTATCTTTACCACAGTGGGCGGCGGGTTCAAACGGACGATGGAGAACAAGCGCCTGCACGACTCTGCGAGTGAGTGCTGGTCTTTCGGAGAAAGTAGGCCACAGATGGCAACCCAGAGCTCTACTGGGAATCGAATCTGTCGGTTGACCAATCAAATCGGGTTCGCGAAGCCTTTTCACTTACAGGTACGAAATACTCACATCATTCTCATCATTCTGAGGGCTATGGGTAACAGCACGCCGTGCTCCTATACTCCTCGATAGGGTATCGGCCATTCGTGCCTTCTGGCGGGAAAAAGGGAGACGGCCTGCTTTGTTAGAGCAACGGGAGCGGTGGATCGAGCCAATGCTTATGTTTTGCCATGAGTGTTGCCGCACAGCAGAGGCAGTGATAATGCTCGAGTCGTGTACACTTGCACTTGCTAGTCAGGCAATTAGCCCGCCCTCCATTTGCTTTCGTTATATATGATCTATTATATTTGTTTGTATGACAGGTGTGACCTTTGGAACCATTCTCGAGTGCTCGTAGGGTAGGTCTGGAGGTACAAGCCGACGATCTTCACAACAGCCTAACGTCTTCGGTCGGGACCTGCCTGGGAGACCTCGCTAACCTACTAAGGTCCTTTCAATTTGTACAGAAATTGCGAAGTGGTGTTATATAAGCAATGACTGGTTGAATGGTGAACTCGGGAAGGACAGGAGCGACACTTGCTGACCTTTTGAGTAGCCACCCGATGTTCAGTGCGGCAATAATTTATCCCTCCATTTTAGGTCGTCCAAATACACTCAATCCGTGTTCGGACGTTGCCTCCACCGTCGTCTCCGTGCCGATTTCAAAGACTTGATTCAAACCTACAGAACTGAGTTCCTCCAGATTGTAACGAGATTGTGTTGAGAGCTGTACTCTCTCATACAGACCTCGAATCTTTATGTGGAGTAGGCCTTATTACATGGACCCGCAGCCTCGGTTTATGTGGGGCGACTCTCAGAAATTTCGAAGAAAATACAAAATACAAAATATCGGCACTACAATGTGGTTACAACATCATTTAGTGGCAACCGATTTGATGGCCCTTCATTCAGCGAGGCTGCAAACCTTCGTTCAGGCTCGGTCTGGCTTCTATATATGCACATCCAGAGGCTCTCGATTACTGACTACAGTCAATCATTGCTCCATAGTTTCTATCTCTGTACTCGTTTGACCCTTCTCTTGTAGAAATCATTGCCTGTTGTGATCCTTCCACACGTAAATTCCATAAAATCGAGTTATTGTTAGCCCCACTCTCTGTCAGTTGACATTGGACTCATGGCACGTCACTCACTACAAGAGATCAGCACCATCCATGTTCCTAAAAGGAGATATTCTCTCATCGTCCGCATATTCCGGACTACAGGTACACAAGAGGAATAGATACTATCACCTAATCTGGCCATGATGGAAGAGCACATTGGTGATGTAGCGCATCCATGTGAGCTCTCATTCCAGAAACATGTGCAATTCGGACGACTGTACGTAGACCCATGACACAAACTCAACTACACGTGGTAAACGTTTGCCATCCAGCCATGGAAAGTACTATAGTGCTACATGTAATGTCCTCGCAGGGGTGGGAATGGGAATGGGCGGAGGTCCCTGTCGCTCCCAGCTCCCATCTGGCAGTCTCCGCATCTTCCACGCTCGCGTTGGTTCGGGCAACCGATTAAACGGAAAGCTAGAGCTAGAGCTAGAAACAGCAAGGTACAGGTATTCAAACTCCTCCAGTGCTAGACAGACAGGATCAAAACACTCGTTTAGGAGCCACTCAGGGGAGAAGGCAGTGCATTGGTTGTCTTCCACGCAAATTGTTACCCTCTTCAAATTGGGAAGGACCATAGCTTCTGCTCCAGGCGGATTGTGGACAGGCTGCCCTGAAAGGTAATCGGGCAAGCGGACTTCCTCGTTGGGAGAATGCAATTTGAGTGTCAATTGTTCAAGGTGTCGGAGGGAGGTAAGCAAGGACAGTAAGTGTGAGCAAAAGTTATCAGGAACGCAGAGTTTTAGGTTTGTGATCCCCGCACGAGTCTTGGACAGTGTGTCGAGAAGCTCCCAGGGTCCTACTCCCCAATTGTAATATACCTCCACATAGGTTGTGACCGGTCGTTCGGGTATCAGGTCCACAGCTAGCTGGTGGCGGCATGTCAAGCTACGCAGTGCAGGGAAGTCTGAGTGGTGAAGAGACATATCCGAGCGTTTGAGACGGAAGAGAATAGTAAGAGTTGTAATCGATGTGTATCGTTTGAATGCGTTCAAAATATCTCGGCTGAATGCGGGATTGGGACGGTTGCTGGTAAAGATAGAGAGCTTGGGAAGGTGAATCAACCCGCCTTGCCGAACGAGTCCAACGGCGGAGCCATCAAGTTCAAGCTCTTCTATTGTAGTCGCCAATATTGCGAGGAGGTGACAAGTTGTTTGCCTGCCGTTACGAGAGATTTTGAGGGAGGTCACATGCGAGTCTGGTATAGGATTTGTCGACGAATGGAAAGAGCAAGAATATACCGCAAGTGTACGAAGGGTGGATAATCCAAAGATGATCGCCTGCTGCGCTTCGTTGACATTTGCACTATGCAACGAAAGAAGCCGAATATTTGGGATTATTGGTAGGACAGAAAGCACTGCGTGGAGTTGCAGGCTTTTAACTGAGTCCATCTTCAACGCACTCCAGTGGACCTCGGTGGCCGAGCGGAGATGCAAGAGATCCTTGCGTTCCCATCCCGTGGACCTCACATGGTAGTCGTCTATCTTTACCACTGTGGGCGGCGGGTTCAAATGAACGATGGAGAACAAGCGCCTGCACGACTCTGCGAGTGAATGCTGGTCTCTCGGAGAAAGTAGGCCACAGATGGCAACCCAGAGCTCTACTGGGAATCGAATCTGTCGATTGACCAATCAAATCGGGTTCGCGAAGCCTTTTCACTTCCAGGTACGAAATACTCACATCATTCTCATCATTCTGAGGGCTATGGGCAACAGCACGCCGTGCTCCTATATTCCTCGATAAGATATCGGCCATTCGTGCCTTCTAGCGGGAAAAGAGACGGCCTGCTTTGTCAGAGCAACCGGGAGCGGTGGATCGAGCCAATGCTTATGTTTCGCCATGATTATTGCCGCACGGCAGAGGCAGTGGTAATGCTCGACGCCAGCCAGACGGTATATATGTGGAGGAACCATCAACTCCAACAATCGATCGGAGACAGCAGAGAAGGTCTCGATCGAGAGGGGTACATTCGCAGGAATAGGGGTTCGAGTGCATACCTCTCTACGATTTCATCATACGCTCCAGCACCACCATGGGGTCCTGTGGCACGGCCGATGTGAGGTCGAGTGGCTCTCAATCGAGAAAGATATTAAAAACATTACAAAAATAGTCTGAGACTAGTCTAGATATTAATATACATCTCTACTATTTAAAGTGTATCGCAGGTTTGAGCTGAAAAGAGCCAGATCTAGTGTCAAAATGCCGATGTGACGCTCCCTAGTCAGCTTCTCTACGATCCAAATTACAAAACGGAGCAACCGTCGTTCACGTGAAGCACGGGTAAAGAACACCAGGCAGATTCGGACACCGCCCGAATTCCAAATCATCACTTAGCCTCGTCCACCTCCACGACTTCCACCAGGTATTGTCCACATCGCGCTCATGTCGCTCCGGGAAGAGTTCGAAGAAGATGCTGCATGGGCCGCCGCAGCCCCAGTCGCCCCAGGCGATATCCTCCGCGACTCAATGAAGAAAGAGGTTGTTATCAAGTGAGTAAACGGGTTCATCAGAGGCTGTACAATGTATTAAATGACCTGACGAACTCTGACTCCTAGGGATATCATTGCCGCACAGGAAGACTTGCGCGGTCAGTCGCACCCATCCCTCGATGTCAACGCCACTCATGAAAAGCATTCGTAGTTCTTCTTGCTAGGGTTAACACCGTCCAAGGAGAGGTAGATAAGCTTACGTCTGGGAACGAAACGCTCCAAATGTATGTGGAGAACCTGGCGAAGCAGCTGGCGGCGTCGAAGTAATGAACCACTGGACCTTGCATCCAATGGAAAGGCCCTTTCCACCCGTTATTGAGGGTCAATTGCGATGAGGAGATATGTGCAGTTGGTCCGAAATTGCATGGCATCTAGTTATGATATACTACAGAGGGTCGAGGTGTCTCCCATCCGATCAAGGATTGTAGTAGCTACATTTCGTATGATTCGTATTTGACCTAATGCTATCATGCCACTCCTATTATGAAGACACGGTCTCGACAGCACTCTTCGTCGTAGCAGCGTCGACTAAAGCATCGATTGCGCTCGAGTCGTCAAGCTCCGCCTCCTCATCCCCCTCACCAGTCGCTGTAGGTTCTGCCGAGGTCGCGCTCTTCTCCTCCGTCTCCTCATCACTCGTGGAGGGCTGCTTGACGGACACCCACTTCTCCTTCTTGTCCTCGGTTGCCGGCTCCGTGATAGTCGCGACTTCAGCTCCGTCGGATTCGGAATCGGTGTCATCGGTGGTTGTCTCGGTTGACGAGCTCTCGCTCTCAGCAACTTTCGTTGCTGATTCCTTGGCAGGTGTCACAACTTCTGCGGGTGGCGTTGGAAGAGCCTCAGTCGCAGGATCCGGAGTGGCAGCGACGACTGCAGCAGCAGCGGCCCGTCTTGCCTTCCTCAGAGCCCGCCTTGCCTCGGCAGCGGCCTCAGCAGCGGCCTCTTCGGCCTTCTTGTCCTCTTCTTTCTTCTTCTCTTTTTCCCTTTTCTCCCTCTCCTCTTTCTGTTTTTTCTCGCGCTGAATAGGATAGGTAAGTCCCAGCACGGAATGGTTTAGAATATCGAGACTCACTTCTTCTTTCTCTTTCTTGATCTTCTCCTTCGTTTCACGCTCTTGCACGATCCACTCCGCAACTTCCTTCACACACTCTCTCGGGCGCGCCTTATTCTTCAGCAGGTAGCCTTGCAACGCAGCAACCGAGACCTCATCCTCAATAATATTGGAGGCGAATTCCTTTGCAAGCTTGTCAAGCTCCTCCTCTTCCAGCAACGGAATCGTAGAGATGGCCTTCCTTTTCTTCACTTTGACGGGGGCGACATTGGCAGATGTTTCGGTAGTCTCAGCAGTAGCATCGGGAGATGGTGTGCTGCAAGGGAAGAAGCGTTTGAAGATGCCCTCAGCCTGCCAACGAGTTGCATTCTTGAAATTTATCCAAACATCCATACGTCCAGGCCGCGAGAGAGCAGGATCGAGCCTCTCAATGTGATTGGTAGTAGCGAAGAGCAAGCGACCTTCTGGTGCGGTAACACCATCAATCCTACCCGAATGTGCGTGAGCAACGAAAATCTCGCAAAAGCCAGATCTCACACATACGCATTCAACAGGCCACTCAAGCTCAAGGTGTTGCCGTCTTTGTTCTCTTTCGTTTCGCTCTCAGTCTTGACCGTAGGAACGCCGGTGCTTTTTCCGTCACGACTCGTAGAACGGGTGAAGGAGGCATCCAGGTCCTCGAGTAACAAGATGCATCGGGATGGTATCCGGCCCATAAGACCAGCGAGCATGTTATCGCTCATACTGTAGAATGCGAGGTCAATTGCGTCAGGTACAATGATGACCAACGAATTACATACCCTTTCTGGCTTAGGCTCACAACGTAGATGTCGAGACCAAGTTCACCAGCAAGTACGTGAATCAGGCTGGTCTTCCCAGATCCTGGTACGCCACTACACCCATTATTTCAATATCCTGAAACATCGAGCGATATAGATGGTTGGACTTACTGAAGCAGATATCCTCGACGATACGGAATGCCTCGCTCCGCATACCAATCCTCGCTGACAAGGAAGTCCTTGCAATCAGCGACGATCATATCCTTAACGCTCGTTTCTAACACGAGACTGGATAGTGGTCGTTTAGGGCGGGAACCATTCCAACGCCAAGATCCCCATTGGTCGGCAAGGTAGATTTGTATTCGGTGCTCCGCGTCTTTTTCGTAATGTTTCTTCGCTTCATGGACGAGTTGTTTGATTACAGTATTCGAACGAGCAACAACACTAGAGATAACACTAGATCAGTCCTTCTGGAGAGGGTGGATAAGTGTGCCTGATATATACCTAATCTTGACCTCCTGATAGCTGTTCCAGTCTGTGGTTCGTTTGCATCTCGTTATCTATAATGCGAAAATTAGTTACTAGTTGTACTGTTGTAATTTGAACTGACCCTCAGCCAGTGACCCCTATAGTAAATAGTGTGCGTTATATCTAGAACATGAAAATTTAGCGAGTAGCCCTCTTCTGCTGGCGAGAAGAGCTGAGAACACACCAAAAGTTGGTAAAAAGGAGAATTTCTTCTGTTTTGGCCCAGAGGATTCACCACCATCTTCGTCTTGGTCATCCGGATCCTCAGCATTTGAGGTCATCATATTCCCTCGCGCCATTTGGCGAGTCGTGATATCAAATTCTTTCGAGCGCTGCCAAGCAGGTTCTGTAAGGTGCGAATGTCAGCCCAGGTGGTCTAGTGGTGCCTGAAGGCATGCTCGATCAAGGAACGTCGGGCCACGGTAATCCGTATTTCGATTGAGCCACACAGGGCTAACAATGTTGCTCCTCGCCTAAAGAGCGGGCGGCCCGGCCGTTGTCATTGTAATAGATTTCGATCAGGAACAGTCGGGCCAGAACATCACCCTCAACTGACACCTTAGGTGCCAGTGATGAATCCACCGGCCGAAAATGATCGTATCTCCGAAAGGTCGAGGGGTACAAGATGCCGGATGCAATAGTTCGCCTGAGACGAAAGAGACCGATGTGGGTCCTTCACAGGCGTCACCGACCGTGACTGCGCCAGGTGCGTTCTGACCGCGCTCACGAGCAAGTAAAGCTCGACCAAAATTTATCCAGAAAAAGATTGAGGGTGGTAGATCCAATGGTGGTAGATCTTTGAAGTAAATCAATTGGAGAAAACGTACGTTTACTCTGCAAACGAAAGGAGTGTGGTCAGTTGCGTTGAGCTGGGCGTAAGGGTGCGAAAAGGTTAAACATACGAGCCAATGCATAATCCAGTCTGTTGAATGAAGAAGATCGTGTCAATGCCAATTTGTTCACGGAACGAGGAACACCGGGAATGAATCAGAGTGGATGAAGAGGTGTGGAGACGGGCGAAGGGGGAGGATAGTCAAAGGGAAGAGAATGTGGGTTTTGCACAAAAAGCATGATACGAACCATACGGCCTGTGAAATATTCGAAAAAAAAAGCGTCAATACGAACAGAATCGTCCGATTTTGGGAGACAAAGAGTTTCGAAAAGGGATGTGAGAAGAGGAAGACACAACGTACACATCCTCTTGCGTAAAGTGAGCTGTGAGAAAGAAGGCTATAGTTGCAAGAAATGAAGTCAGTGCCCAGTTTAGAGGAGAAAGGTAATCGGGGTCGGGTCGGGGTCGGGAAGGTAGCCGGGGGGTCCAAAGACAGAGAAAAGGCCCAGGACGATTATCCCATTCGTGTGTATGGCCATAAGCCACGCTATAACTTAGTCAACAATGAATTACGCTACTTACAATCGATGAAACTGTTCCATGACGAGGATGCGACACGTCTTGCCGTTTCTACAGTACCACCAATCACCACAAGTTTCTGAAAAGAACCCAAAGCGACGAGCTAAGTCAAACTAGTGCTAGACTGGGCCGTGACAGTATTTAACGTACCATGGTGTCCGACAGAGCCCCCATTGGGGATACCATGTTCTTGAATAGGTCCATTTGGCGGGCCACTTGAAGTCGAGGTCGAAATGGGCGGAGGGGGGGAAAAGAGGCGCGAGAACAAATCGAGGCGGGTTGCGTTTTATGTACTAGGTCAGGACAATCGACGTCCAGGGTCGACTGAATGTCAACCACTTTGCGAAAATACACGTAATGACACGCACTTTTACTGTTGTGACTCAACGGTCAGCGATTTATCTTTATCGCCGTAGCCGCTCGCGATTGGAAAAGCGGGGTCGGAGTGATAGACGCTGACTGTGCGCAACGGATGCGATGCTTCCCGCGGTGATCGCAGCCCGGTATCTATTCATTCAAGAGCATTGAAGAGCGTGCTTGAGCCCTTGAGCCTTCGCCATCTTTGCCACAGCTCAGAGGCAACCCTCGGCAACCCTCGCGCTCTTTGTCCCCTGCTCGTTATTTCTCATTTCTGCCTCCTGGGAGGGAGCCACCATCTATTTCCGGTGCAGGTGCAACACCCAGATCGCTTCGCCTCGAGGCGTCACTCCGACTCCGACTGCAGTCGACCTGTCCTGCGAACTGGGGACGCTTCGACCGCACCACTCGAAGTCGAGTCGAAGCGAGGTCCCACCTGGGCGGACGCCGTGTAGCATCTTCTCCACTTCCACATCTATGACAGGAATAGGGCGTCTCTTCTCCGTGCGGCCACCCAGGCTCACGACCGGGTGGCCCAGCCGCTTTATTATGCAGGCCTTTGCGCCGACAGGGCCTCGGCTCCAATCTCCATGACGTCGCCTAATTTAGCGCCGGTAGCGTCTTCATGCTTTGCCAGGTTCTTTGGGCATGAGAATCCTTGGGCCATGGCATACTCCTTGGACCTTGGACATCACTAAGAGAGCCAATCATTTTGTGATATTTCCAACTTCGAGTGGTCACCAGTCGAAGATAATCCGGTGCATGTCAGTGGCAGACAATCGGACAGAGGACGTAACAGGCGCGCAGCAGTGAGCTACTCTTACTCACAGTTTCAGATGGTCATGTGTACCTTCGATGCATATTGTACTGCTGGCTACCAATGAACCCACCAGAGAATCTAGAACTTCTATCACGTGGACTCACTTCTGAGCATGCACCTCGTCTTCCCATTTCAAAATATCCTCTTCCTTGACGCACCGTCGACGTATTCTTGGGCCGATCCCGTTGAGTGTACCAGTGACCTGCAAAGGGATCCATAAACTAGGGTCTGGGCGTAAATCGCGGTACATCTCCGACACAGAAGGCGGTTTATTAAATTATTTACCGTCCGCTCCGTCCAATAGAATAGTATACGAGGCGAATGCAATCAACTTATATAGGGGTGACTGGGATCGTTTGGGTTACAGGTAGTGAGCAAAGATGCAGTGGCAAGGTCCAAGAAATATCCAGGCATATTCCCTTGGAGGTTAGTGGTTTTAAGTATCTAAGATGATAATAAAAGAGAATCGTAGTGCAAAGTGGGCGGGCATTTACTCGAAGACTCCGCGTGGGCAGGATATCTATGGCACATCCGGCGATCACTCGCTCATTTGCTATGACCCTAGGTCAATTCCAGACCTCTAGAATGGTACATTAAATACCATCTTTGAATCATTTTTGGATATGCTACATCTTGGTGTGCGGTCTAACAGCCATGGAATGTCTCCACTCTTGAGGACTGCTTCCCTCCTTGTCGTAATACAGGAGAATATTGATCCTCGAGATGTTGATATGATTCAGCTTGGCCCGCCTGGTGTAGTGAGGCTGGACCGAGTGAGCGAGGGGAGAAAACCGTGAGGTTCCCCCTTGCTCAACCGTGTCCATATATACAGGAATATGTAGCCCCTATCTACGTCATAACAGGGGAAGAAACAAATAGACAGATAGA
>Ga0307515_10010347_pt1 | contig 17878 bp, 1 predicted proteins | sample 17_EM_MG_FD_194513 | JGI IMG/M metagenome (GOLD analysis project Ga0307515, IMG submission 194513) | Populus trichocarpa ectomycorrhiza microbial communities from riparian zone in the Pacific Northwest, United States - 17_EM | ecosystem: Host-associated > Plants > Roots > Unclassified | place... | reverse complement strand
CGCTAATACGCGCAGCTACTATATATACGTCTCTATATTTACTTTAGTAGTTTTAATAGCACAATTCTAATAGAACGCTAATATTATAGCTAGGTTCTTATGCTTTACTGTATAGAGATATAAAAGCCGATTTTATAGATAACGCCGTAATTATTAAATAAGTAGTTAAGGTAGCGGTAGGGAATTATTAAAGTAGTAAAGAAATAATAGTATTTTTACTTAATTAAAGAGGGGGTAATATCTTAATTACTAATAGGGTAGTTAAGGTAGTGGTGTTATAGAGTAAGTATAAGCGACGTTAATATATAGCAAAGTAGATATTATTAAGCTATATACATAAACTATGTAATAAGATTAAGACGTTGCGTAAGGAAAGAAGGTAGGAAAACGGGAAGAAAGAGCATATATTGTTAACTTAGTTGCTTAGTTAATATATATATAGGGCAGAATAGGGTTTAGGTTATAGTCCTAGCAGAACTTAGTAAAATTTAGTAAAACTTAGTAGAATATAGCAGAATGCCATAGATTGCCGTTAGATTGCCATTAGATTGCCATTAGATTGCTATTTCGCGGTTAGTCTTTAATTGCTAAGTTAGTGGAAATAGGTAAATGTGTATAAGGTGTTACGGGGGTGTCCTATAATAGTACCCCCCTTTTAAATTTAAGCTTCTGCGAGATGGGGCTGTAGTAGTTCTAGGTGGAGTTTATAAAAGTCTTCTATAGCTTATATAAGTCCTATAGAGTTAACGGGTTCCTATAAGGGCTTAATAAAGCCTCTCTATTTTATAAGGTATATATACTAGCGTTTCCGTTTATTATACTTAATGTTATTAATTCTTTTAATAAAGTACTTGTTCTTACTATCCACTTTAACTAATAGGGGAGGGTCTTATATCTATTTAGGCAGGGCGTCTAATATAGGGGCAATAAGGTAGAGGACTGACGTATAGATTATAGGGTGGATTTTAACCGTATTAGGGAGCTTTAGTTAGTAGGCATAAGAGGAAATAACCTTCTTAATCTTATAAGGGCTAACGTTTTTCCAATTAAGTTTCTTAGCAGGTTATTTTATATTTAGGTTTCTTATATCTAGCTAGACAAAGTTACTAATTTAATAAGCCAGTGCTAGGGTTTATTTCTTATTTACTGCGGCTTTATAGACAGATTAGGCCCATATTATTTTATTAGTAAGGAACTGTTATAGTTCCTCTATCTTCTCTACGAATTAATTTACTTTTATAACTTATAAGGTGTAATAAGCGGGGCAAGGAATATTACTAAAAGGTTTAAAACCTATTCGTAGGTACTAGCTATAATTAGCCAGGAATAGGGAGACCTTTATAGTTTCTAAGACGGAATTATTTATAGTAAACTCGGTAAATGCGAGCTAGTTAATCTAGTTATCTTGTAAATATAACGTATATATCTGGATATACTATTCTATTATAGCGTTTATACGTTCTGTTTAACCGTCTATTTTTGGGTAATATATAGTAGATAGTAGTGCTTTAATACAGAATTGGGTAGTTAATTTTTTTTAGAATATAGAGATAAACTAGCTACCTCTATTAGAGATAATCGTTTTAGGAAGTCTATAGAGTTTCTATATATAATCTAGGAACAGTTAGGCAACAGTAGGCGTTAATATATTAGGGTAGGCGATTAAGTGCCTTATCTTAAATAGTTGGTCTATAACTACTATAATGTTTATATAGCCTTTACTTACAGAGAGGTTAACAATAAAGTTAATTAAGATATCCTTTTATCTTCGGTCCGGAACAGGCAGTAGCTTTAGGAGGCCGTTGTACGTCTTATATAAAGCTTTAGCTTATTAGCAGATATAGCAGCTAGAGATATACCTTCATATTATATTATATATGTTCGGCCAATAGTATTCTTATTAGAGCAGTTTTAGGGTTTTTTCTTAGCCTGGGTAGCCGGCTACTAGTAGATTATATATATATTTAAGGAGCTAAAGCTTAAGTTCGTTATAGTTAGGTATAACTAGGCGGTTCTAGTAATATAAGCGGTTTCTACAGGTTTTGTATTTACTTAAAGAAATCTTTTTAGAGCGTCTAATGCTATTATATATTAGCTTAAGCGTCTCTTAAATAAACTCGTTATTTAGGTATTTATTAACTATAATCTATTTAATCGATCGGTTAGTTATTTTAAGGACGTGTACTATAAAGTCTTTAGTAGGAGTGTTAAATAGTTTAGGGCAAAGTAGGGTCTAATTTTGGTAAGAGCGCGCTTTTTCTAGGGCTAGCGCGTCTTACAAGCGTTAGGTTAGGGCGTTAGGCTTCTAACCTTAAATACCCGGGCGGTATGTAATTAAAAATCGGAAATAAGATAGATATTCTAACTAGCGGGCCTAATAATAACTTAGCTATTTTATGGTTGTAAAGTACTATAGGTTCTTATAGTTGCTAAGGACCTTAATTAGAAATCTAGCGCCTTCTAGTTTGGGTCGCCATTATTTAAAATATCTAATAATAGCTAACAATTCCTTATTGTAGATCTCGTAGTTATATTTGGCTAGGCTTAGTTATTTTAAGAAGTATACTATAGGGTATAATACTCTATCCTTATTATATTAAGACAGGATACCTCTAATAACGTAGTTAGATAAGTTGGCTTCTATAATACTTATTTAGTTTAAGTTAAAGTATTAGAGTATAGGCGCAGTAGTAAATATAACCTTTAGATAGGTAAAGGCCTTCTTATATTCCTTGCTAAAGATAAAAACTTTATCCTTTTAGGTTAGAGCTATAAGGGGTAAAACTAAGGCGGAGAAGTTATTAATAAACCATTAGTAGAAATTAGTAAATCCTATAAAAGCTTTTACGTCCTTAACGTTCTTAGGTTCTTACTAGTTTATAATTACTTTAACCTTCTTTAGGTCTATTTATATACTGTTTATAGAAATAAGGAGTCTAAGGTATAGAACTTCTATTTTATAGAACTTATATTTATCTACATTTAATTATAAACTAGCTCCGTATAGGGCTTATAAAATAAGATTAACATGCTTCCAATATGTAGTTAGGTTATTACTATATATTAGGATGTTATTAATATAAGCAGTATAGAAGATATCTAGGTAGGGGCGTAGGGTATTATTTATATAATATTGGAACGAGCTTAGAGCGTTTATAAGGCTAAAGGGTATTACTAAGTATTTAAATAGTCTATATTAGGTACGAAATATAGTAAGCCATTTATCTCCTTTTATAATGCGAAGACGGTTAAATATAGAGATAATATTGAGCTTCGTGTAGTAACGAGCCTTACTTAGTTAGTCTAGCGTCTTTTATATTAACGGGATCGGATATTAGTTCTTAATAGTAACGGCGTTAAGAGCTTAGTAGTTTATATAGAAGCGCAAACCACCGCTAGGTTTCTTAACGAAGATCACTAGTATAGCTATAGGCGATAAGCTTGCTCTAATAAATCCTTTACTTAGGTTCTCGTCTAAATACTTTTATAGCACTTAGAGTTTATTTTAAGACATTTTATATAAGGGTCTAAATCTAGGCTACTTTCCTTCTTTAAGTATAATCTTATAGTTATATAGTCAGTATTCCGGTAGCTTATTAGCTTCCTTTTATAAGAATGCATCTAGGCAATAGTAATACTCTACTAGTGCCTTTGTAGCAGGGTTAGTGTGCTTCTTTAGTACTAAGGCCTTCTTAATATCGGCTATTATAATAGCGAAGATTGTATACTTAGGTTTCTTAGCAAGTTGCGCTAGTAGGGTAGCTCTAATTATACGGATATCTAGGGTGCTAAGCTCGCTTAGATTGTCTATAGTTTCTTATATAGCTTCCTATTTAGCTTTAGGTTTAGTATTAGGTGCAAAGTTAGTATTAGGTTTAAGTTTAGGTTCTTTAAGTATGCTTTTTATAGTAGAGTACCAGTCCTTCTAGTACTTTTGTATAGTAAGCTTAAGCTTTTACTTAGCGCGGGGTAGTGTAGTACTTAGGGTCTATTTATAGGGTTTAGTAGAATTTTCAGACCCTTAATAGATATTAGTGGAAGTCTTATATTAGTAGAATTTAGTAGAATTCTTAGGCTGGTGGATCTTAGTAGATTTTTCGGATTTTAGTTCTAGGTCTAAGTAGTAAGTTATAAGGCACTTCTACTTATAACGGGAGGCGGTAAATATAAGCTTAAGGTTGTTTTAATTAATATTTATCTTATATAGCTTTATCTAGGGTTATTTAAGAATTACTAAGTAACCTAGGGTAGTAACGAAAAGCCTAATTAGTTCTTTATAGTTTAGGTATTAGAGTCTTAGGAATACTACGTAGGTAATACGGCCTAAGACGGTACGTTTGCTATTAAATCTAAATACATTAATATACCGGTTAAGGGGGGTTAGGGTAAAACTATTATCTTACGCAAAGATCTTATTAATAAATCCTATGCCGCTGGCTCCTATATTAATTAAGACTTAAGCACTAACCTATTAATTATTCTACCATAGGCAGTAGTTAACGGTTATACTATAATCCTAAGAGTCAGAGTTTATAATATCTAAAGTATTTAACGAGATCTTAAGGCAGAGCTATTCCGGAGAGCGACTTAGCTCTAGGACCTTTCTTTTAGAGGCAATTAGGATAGAGTTCTTATAGCATATTAGTTATAGTCTTATCCTTATAAGTGGTGCTTATTATATAATATATTAGAGCCGGATAATAATTAGGGTTAATAGACAGAGCTTAGTTAAGGCAATTAGTTACTTATACTAGTTATTCTTTTATATAATTAGGATAGTAGTACACCGCCTATACTAGTTATTTAAATATTTATTTTAGGTAGGGGGATAGAGTAGTAACTTAAGATATAAGCGTCGCTTCCGCACTTAAAACAAAGGCCGTGTTTAATGCGTTATTTATATTTAGCAGATCCTTTTAGGGTGTAAGAGAGGGTTCTAGCGTTAATATCTATAGCGTCTGGGTCCTTGCGGGTCTTAGACGGCTAGGGGGTAGAGTATTAAGGTGTATATTTTAGGGTAAGGCGTAGTATATCGTTATATAGGCCGTTAATAACATTAGCGCAGGCAGTAAGGGTATTTGGCAGTTTAACTCCCATAAGGGAAGCCTTTAGTTTAGAGTTTAAGGATTCCACTAGGCGATTAATTAAGGCGGGTTTGTTCTATTTAGTCTCTTTAGTATAGCGGTAGAACTTAGTAAAGTATAATAGGAAGCTCTTAGAACTATATATTATCTTATTTAGTTTCCTTTATACTATTATAATTTAGTTAGGGTCGCTATAAGATGCTTCTAATATAGTAACTAGTTCTTCTATAGTGTTTAGCTAAAATAGGTATACAGTTTCCGCGGCGTCTCTTATTAGACGGCTTATGGTATAATATAGTTAACTATTAGGGGTAGGGTAGCGATTAATATTACCATTTAGCTTATTCTTAAGTTAGTTAAGGAAGGAACGTAGTTTGCTCCTTTTACTTAAATAGGGGGGAGGATTAGGGAGATATTTGGTTAGCTTCTTTACGGGGGCACTAATTAGCGAATTTAGGGTTAAGGAGCTAGTCCTAGACACGTCTTCTCTATTTAGTACTTATAGGTTAACACTAGTAGGAACGGGTGGAGGCGATAGTATAGTAGACGGTAGGTTATAGCAGATCTCTTTAATTTCTTTTCTTAGGGATCTAATTATTTCTTAGTGTTAAGCCTTTTGTTAAGTAAAGGTATTTATAAAGGCCTATTGCAGGCCCTTTATTTATTTAGTAAATATATCGCGTAAGCTAGTTATAGATATAGGGGCTTTTAGGTTATTCTGCATATTAGGCAGAGCAAGGTAGTATAGGTTTAACGCAACGTAGTATTACGGAGTAAGTATAAGCGACGATAATATATAGCAAAGTAGATATTATTAAGCTATGTATATAAACTATATAATAAGATTAAGACGTTATATAAGGAAAGAAGGTAGGAAAATAGAAAGAAAAGGTATATATTATTAACTTAGTTGCTTAGTTAATACATATATAGGGCAGAATAGAGTTTAGGTTATAGTCCTAGCAGAACTTGGCAGAATTTAGTGGAACTTGGCAGAATATGGCAGAATGCTATAAATTGCCATTAGATTGCCATCAGATTGCCGTTAGATTGCCATTTCACAGTTAGTCTCTAATCGCTAAGTCGGTAAAAATAGGTAGATGTGTATAAGGTGTTACGGAGGTGTCCTGTAACAAGTAGTAAGAAATAAGAGAGGTAGTAAAGAAATAATAGCGCTTCTACTTAATTAAAGAGAAGGCGACGTTATAATTGCTAAAGAGGTGGTTAAGGTAGCGGGAGGGAATAGAAATAGTGGTAAAGATTACTAGAGGTATAACAAATCTTACAAAAGTGCCTTAGATATAATTTTAGTAGAGGGGACTAAGTAGAGTTTAATATAATAGCCATCTTAACGACCCACCTACTAATATCTACTAACTTTGATCTTTTATAACTCTACGGAAGTGCGTTTTAAAAGTCTTTGCTGCTAAGAAAACTAACTACCTTAGCTTATTACTATCTAAATCTAGACATCTTTCTATTTATTCTTTTCCGCTTTAAGTACTTTTAAGCGTGTTTATACTTCTATAATACCCTCCTTATACTTATTACCTCCTTTAAATTTAATAATCTTAGATATAATTAATATTAGCTTTTCTCTTAATAACCTTTATTTATTTATTCTAGTTATTTAGGCTCGTAAAAATTACGGTATAAGTAATTAGTATTTCTTATTAAAAGGATATTATAGACGTCTAAAATTAAGATATTAATAGAAATATTAGGACTTTAAATTAAAGATAATACAGTAGATGGTCCGGGCTTATAATTATTAAATAAGATAATTAAGAATAAGAACTCTATTTTATTATAAAAGGCTCTAAAGTTATAAGGGTTATTTTAACCCTTACTAAGGCTAGCCTTTAGCTAGCCTTTAACTCCTCCTTATAAGCTCCTCGGGCTTATAGCCCTCTTATCCTTCTTATTAGTTTGTCTTTATACTAGGGTATTACTACACCTACTCTTTACTATGTTGTCCTTTTCTATTAACTCTTATATAACTTATACTTAATTTATTTACTCCCTACCGTGCACCTAGGTAATATACCTAATATTTAAGTCAGTTCTATACCCTTATAGGTAGTAGCTGGCAGCAAGCTAAGGGCTTTGCCCTTTAGTAATTTTATATTTTATAATCCTTTATTTTTACCTAGGATAACCGCGTATACTATAGAGTAGGTATACTAACAGACGCCTAGAAGATTATATCCGTATAACGGTATTAGAATATAGATTAGGTCCTCTACCTTTACCTAAAATAATTGTGTATACTATCCCTTAACCCGCTGATTCGGGTCCTACTTTATCGATAAGACTTCAGCCAATAAAGAGCCCTAGATTGACGAACTTTTAGTATTCTATGCACACGGACCATTATCTTATCGATAAGATAGGACGCCAGCGAGTTAAGGAATAGAGTAGCTATACTAATAAACGTCTAGTAGATCGCATCTATATTACAATCAGTAGATATAAATTAGAAGATAAAGGAGACGGTAGCTACCTAGTTAAGGGTTAGGTACTATCTAGATTATACGTAATTATCCCTTAGTAATTAATATACCTATATATAATTGGCAGTGCAGCAGTACAGCTCTGCCCTAACGGCGACCTAAAGGTAATTTAATTGCTATCTAAAAGCTTTTTTAGTAGAAGTTAAGGGGGATTATACGGGATTAAGCTTATAATACTTTATAGGCCAACTACGGTGTACTATATAGGGCAGTGCCACTAATAGAGCTTAGAAGGTTAAACATTTTTAAAGAGATATAGCTATCCTAAAGGCTATCTAATTGCTATTTAATAGCTATTTAAAGAACTAACGGCTAGCTTCCGAAGCTATAACTACTACTATACTTTCCTAGATTAAATATAACTCTAAGCTTTAGCTTAAAGATCCTATATAATCTTATAAGCTATAGCCTACCTTAGAGCTATAGCTTATCTAAGGGCTATGGCCTAATCTAGAGACTCTCCGGTTATTAGCCTAAGGGCTACTAAGACTTAACTGTAGGTAGTTGTCCCTTCTTAAGCTATAACTTACTTTAAGAGCTATAGTTCGCCTAAGGGTATAGTAATAGCTTATTTTTAAGCTACGGCTTTAATCTAAAGCTATGGCTAGATTAAGAGCTACGGCTTTAAGATTAATTATATACAATTAAGTCTTACCCTATTAGCGTACACTCTTTTCCTTTCTAAAAGACTTTTTCCCTACTAGGGTTTAGTTATAGGTTAAGGTTTTTATTAAGGCTACTTAGTTACTTTAAGAGCTATAGCCTGTCTAAAAGATATAGCAGCAGCTTAAAGATCCTATATAATTACCTCTCTATAAAGCCTTAGTTGCTTTAAGAGCTCTAGCTTACTTTAAGAGCTATAATTTACCTTAATTCTACGCAATTAAGCTAGCTCTAAGTAGAGATTATCTAGCTGTTAGCTAAAGAGCTGCTAAGACTTAATTATGCGATTGCGACGGTGCTAGGGCGCGTTACCTGCCAAATTCTGCTATGCTTTTACCATATTCTACTAACCCTAACTTCTACTAACTAATTAGGATTTTCTATACCTGGTATAGAAAATCACTATTAGCCCACTTACTACCAGCACCTTAGCAACCTATTTGTATTTACCTTAACCCCTAAGGGCCTTCTTCTTCTCTTTAGCTTAGTATCTTTATATAGTAGCAATCTATAAGCTTCGTCTTAGAGGCATTTATATAAGCCTATTATATTATACTAAGCTCTCCCTACACTACCTAAGAAGGCCTTTAAAAAAATCCTACCCTAGAAAGGCCTTTATCTGCAACAACGCGTTAATACATTATACTTAAATACTAAAAGTTACTCTCTCTATACTGCCTAGGAAGGCCCTCTAAAATATCCTACTTTATAGACTAGACTAGACTTAACCTATACCCCTAAAAGAACCCCAGACTTAAAACTAAATTATATAATTTTAACAAACCCTAGGAAGCTAATAATAGCACCTAAAGTAAGCTTATTTAAAAGAACTGTTTTTATGTAAGAGGAACTCAAGATCTAGTTAGGATTAGAAATTAAAGATAATAATAACGTTATAGATATACGTAAGTAGATTTACGCCCTTTTAGCTAGCTAAAAAGCCAATTATTTTAAAGCAAAAAACACTTAAGAGACCTTAGAAGAGATCTTAGGAAGCCTTATAGCCCTATAAAATAGTTTAGCTTTCCCTTTTTAAAGCCCTAGTTAACCTATTTACTCTACTAAATACAATAAACTAGGGAGTATAGATATAATAGCAAAATAATTAAAGTTTGGTAAGTTAAATTTAAGGACAATACCCCTATCTAGTTTATATCTATTAACGAAATACTATAATATCTAGCTACTATTTATGTTAACCCAAATAAAGTATAGGATGCCTAGTATAACTATAATTGCTTAATAATAAAACTAAACTAACCCTTTGCTAAATTTTAAACGTAATTCTTATATCTTATGGGAGAAGGCTAGGTCCCCTTTAAAAACTACTAATTAGACCTATAAGATAAACTAATAATTAGGTTATAAGAGAAGATTACTATAACCTTAGATAACCTACTAACTTACAAAAGACTTATAACTTACTGCCTATTATTAGATTTAGGACTAAAGCAAATTAACGCCCGCCCTAATTAGTAGAAGTAACCCTATAGTAACCAAAACCTACTAGCCACGCCTACAGAAGGTAGGAAGACAAATTATAATAGCTCTTACGCTAAAAGTAGCTATAACTATAAACTTACGAGCCCCGCCTAACTTACTATATACTATACCTTTAACTAATACGCGCCGTAATACCCTAATCGACCCTACTACGGTTACGTGTTATAGCTGCGGAAAGAATAGTTATTTTACCTTATCTTGTATAAAGCTAAAGGATATAGGTAATATTAAGGAAATAAAGAAAGAATAGGTATTTAATAAGTTAGGAAAAGAAGAATCCTAGGGGAAGACTCCTCCCTAGAATACCCTATTAATCTTAAAAAGATTAATTTAAGTTGGCTAATAGGTAGCAAATACTTTATAATCCTATATATAGTATCTCGGAATAGATATAGAGTTAATATTACTACCTTTATTAATACTAGAGCGAATAGCTTTACCTTTATAAATATTATATATATAATTAATATTACTAAGTTCCTAAATATAAAAGCTACCTAACTAGAGAAACCTATTCTAGTAAAAGGCTATAGTAGCTAAGCTAGTAAGCCGGTTACCTACGTCTTAAGGTTATATATTTCTCTTAATAGACGACGCTAATATAGTATCCCCTTTTATATTTTAGACCTAGGTTTCTATAATATAATCCTTAGCTAAAAGTAGATATTCTATTTTAATATTTAGTTAAATATGCAATAAAGACCGTTTATCTAGCTAGAGGATAGACTAAAGTTGCCCTCCTTTGCTAGAGAAATCTAAACTAACCACTAGACGCTAGTTGGCAAGGCTAACCCTACCTATTAGTAGGATATTAGAGATTATAATAAAGCCTTTACCTAGGAAAACGCCTATTAAAGGGCTAGAAGAAACTTCTATATACTAATAAGGATACTCTCTTAAAGCGCTATAGTTAAAGAGAACTCTACCTATAGAAATAGGATAGATAGTAATATAAAAGACTTCTAAATTATGGAGATCTAACTAATATGGAAAAGAACCTACTAATAGGATATAAGAGATAGCCTTAAAAAGATACAATAGGAGCTAAAAAAAGGGACGACATAATTAATACCTTAGAAACCCCTAAAGTTATATAGTCCCCTAAAACTATATAATCTCCATATAGTAGATATTACTGCAATTAGTATAATAAGGTTCTATTTTAATATATACCAGAAAGATAATAAGGTCTTTATAACTAGCTTATATAAAATTAACTAGATTTTTAGTAAAAGGGAGAAAGGGCTATCTAAAGAAACTAATAAGGAGCTAGTTAAGCGTCTTCTCCTTACTATCTACTTGGGATATAAGGACGTATACTTAAAGGCGGCCTTTAACTAGCTACCCCCTTACTAAACCTATAACTATAAGATCTAATTAAAGGCGAATAACTCTCTAGGCTATAGCCCCTTTTATTAATAAACTATAGATAAACTTACAGTAATAAAGTAGTACCTAATTAATAACCTTAATAAAGGGTTTATTAAGCTAAGCTAAGCCCCTTTTACTTCCCCTATTCTATTTATAGGAAAACCTAATAACGGCCTTTATTTTTATATTAACTATTAAAAGCTAAGCGCTATTACTTAAAAGAACTGGTACTCTATTCCGTTAATTAATAAAACCCTTATACGCTTAAATTAGGTAAAGGTCTTTATAAAGCTTAATATTTATTAAGCTTTTTATTAAATTTATATAGACACTATAGCTATAGACTTAATAATATTCTGTACCCGCTATAGGTCCTATAAATATAAAGACCTCCCTTTTAGATTAATAAATAGGCCGGCTATATGCTAAAAATATATTAATAACGTCCCTTTTAACTACCTTAATAAGTTCTATACAGCCTATCTAGACAATATTCTTATATACTTAGATAATAAACTTAAGTATAAAGTGCATATTAAGAAGGTCCTAGAGACGCTACAAAACGTAGGCCTATAAGTAGATATTAAGAAATGCGAATTTGAGGTAAAACGTATAAAGTATCTTAGATTTATTATTACTATGGAAGAAATTAAGGTTAATTCTAAGAAGGTTAAGGGGATCTAGTTCTTCCTAGGCTTTTATAACTTCTACTACTGGTTTATCTATAACTATAGAGTTATAGCTAAGCCTCTGGTACGACTTACTTGGAAAAATACGCCTTTTATCTTTAATAACCACTATATAAAAGCCTTTAAAGAGCTAAAAGTTTGGCTTATCTCTTTTCTAATCCTCTATTACTATAACTCTAACCTTAAATTAATATTAAAAACAGACGCTTTTAACGGGGTTATAGCGAGAATTCTATTATAGCTATATCTGGATAGTAAATAGTACCCTATTACTTTCTTTTTAAAAATAATAAACCTAGCTAAGTATAACTATAAAATATATAATAAGGAAATACTAGCTATAATCTAATTACCATCCTAATAGTGTGTAGAGCTTAAATGTATAAACTCCTAGATTAGGATATATATAAATTATAAAGCCCTAAAGTATTTTATAATAATAAAGTAACTTATATTACGGCACTAACAGAACTTAGCAGAACTTCGCACCGGCAAGTTGCCACGGATTGCCGCATATTGCGGTTACATGACGTAAAGATCTTATAAAACATTAAACGGCGCTACTCTTCTTCTCCTTTCCTTTCCCTAGCTTTAGATTCTCATTTATAGACAATCTAATTATATAGGCTTGCGCGACCCTTTTACTGTACTTATATCTTAATTAACTAAGTCGCTAATATTATCTAAAGCTTACTCTACTCTTTCTTCCTAAGAAGGAACTTAAATATATTTATAAAAATATAAAACAAAACCCCAAGGATAGGACTTAAAAGAAAAGAATAGAACCCCAAGGATAGGACCTAAAAGAAAAGAATAGAACCCTAAGGAAAGGACCTATAAGACATATATAGACTAAAACCCCTAAAGAAATTACCTAAAATTACTTAATACCCCTACTACTATGCCACAAAACACAGTAGCAGGTAAAGCAGCTATAGGACCCTTAAATACTTTAGATAAAGAAATAATTAACGTTTTAACCCCCTAGGCGGAGCTTACGGCTACTAATACCGAAATTAAACGACTGCGAGAGCTGCTTAAAGCTAGAGATACCCCTATATCTAATAATAAGTTATTATTAGATAACTAAAGACTTGCTATAGTCCTTTAGGCCCTATCCTAGCGCCTTAGTGGATTAAATAAGACCTATATAGCACTAAAGTAGTTAGTAAAGGTTATAGATCCCTTACTACTTATAGACGGAACTAACCCTATATTTAATAATTAGAAGCTTTAATTATAGAATAAGCTTAAAGTTAATGTAAACTACTTCCCTAACGCCTAAGCTAGAATGGCCTATGTCTTTAGCCGTACTGGCGGAGACGCCTAAATGCATTTACGCCCGCAATATACTAAAGACTTAGTAGACCCCTTTATCTCTAAAGAAGAAATAATTAAATACTTATCTTCTATTTAAAAAGACCCTTTTAAAGTATAAAACGCCTACCTTAGCTATAAAAGCCTAAATATAAAAATAATAGAGACCTTTTTAGCCTTTTAAACCCGCTTTCTATACCTAGCTAGACAGGCCTAAATCCCCTAAAAAGACCTACTACTAGACCTCTTTAATAAGCTTACCCTAAACCTATAGCGGGCTATATTACTAGCTTATACTATAGTATAAACATTAAAGGAACTTATAAACTATTGCCTAGCTATTAACTAAGGCCTCCGTTAAATTAAGGTACGCGCTAATTAGCTAAACTAGAAACCTTATAAACTAGGCCATAAGTACTGCGAGTACGGCCTATAGTGCCCTAGCACGATCGGCAACTCCTATAGTTAACCTAGTAGCTAGCTGCGTAGTTACTCTTATTACGGGCCTAGTATACACCTAGCCTATATATAGCGACCCCTATATATAGGCCCTTAGCAATTAAGGAGCTTACTTCTTATATAGTTAAATAGGCTACCCTATAAGGAACTGCCTAATAAAGGTAAAGATAAATAAGGTTTTATTAATTTAGGAGGATAGTATAGAGCCGGAAAAAGAGGAACCCTAGAGGAAGACTTCTCTTTAGGGTTAAAAGGGATTTATATATTATATATTAATCTAGGTTAGCTAGTTAGTAAAAAAAGCTACACTATCCCTTATACTTTATTTTGTAATAGATATTAAGTTTTAACCTTTACTTTAGCTAACTTAGGAGCAAATACCTTTACCTTAATTAATATAAAGTGCGCTATAAAACTAGCTAACTTTTTAAATGCACCCCTTAAAGAACTACTTAAAATAATCCCTATTTACGGTTATAACGGATAAATAGGACTACCTATTATAACTATCTTACGGATCTACCTCCGCGTTAACGGATAAAAGTAGTATAATGTCCCCTTCCTTATTACGGACCTTAGAGGCTATAATATAATTTTAGGGAGAAAATAGCTAGCCTATTTAGGTTTATAGCTTAACGTATAAAATAGGCAGCTTATCTAGCCCAAAACTATGCCCCTAACGCCTTCCTTTATAAAAGAGATTAGTATTATAATAAAAAACCTTATACGGCCGTAGATAAACACTATTTACTAGGCTAATGCGACGCGTAGGGACTAGGCTTTTAAGAAGGATATATAGCTTAATCCGCAACGGATCTATATACTACGCCGCCCCTAGACTACCTATATTATACTACCCGCACCAAAGACTTAGGAAGTTAGTAGTGGCCTAGCTAAGTCCCTAATAAAGAACTTAGGCCCTACGTAGCTATAAAGAAAGGCTAAGGATATTAGACGATATACTAAACTAATAAACTAGAAGGATAACTTATAGAAAATAGAATATAAGCTAAGGAAGACTATAAACCCTATACCGTAAAATACGGCCTAATAAATATCTGTAAAGAAACTTATAGACCTCCCACTAGTTAATATCTGCTATATTAGCGCTATAGGATTCTACTAAAACCTAGTTTAGCCTAATACTATTACCTTTATAACTAGCTTATACAAAATTAATTAAATAATTAAAGAAAAAGAAGCCTTAGCCTAAAAGAAAGGTAAGCTTATAGATAAGGAGCTAGTAGAATAGAAACTACTCTATTAATACTAGAAATTTAAAAATATTTTCTCTAAAGCAGCGTCTAATATACTCCCGCCTTACCGACTATATAACTATAAGATTAAAATTAAGCCGGATAAAGTAGTTACCCTTAGCTATAGCCCCCTCTAATAGTAATCTACTGCTAAATTATAGGCTATAAAGTAATATCTTATTAATAACCTAGATAAGGGCTTTATTAAGCCTAGTTAAGCCCCTTTTAACTTACCTATTCTCTTTACTAAAAAGCTAAATAGAGGACTTTGTTTCTATATTGACTACTATAAGCTTAATAATTTAACCCTTAAAGACCGCTACCCACTACCTTTACTTAATAAGACTTTAGCCTAAATAAGTAGAGCTAAGATCTTTATAAAGCTTAATATCTGCTAGGCTTTTTACTAAATTAGGATAGACCCTAAATTAGAAAACCTTACTATATTTTAGACCTATTATAAAATATATAAATATAAAGTACTGCCTTTTAAACTAACTAATGGACTAGCCATATACCAATAATATATAAATGACGTACTATTTAACTACCTTAATAACTTTTGTACAGTATACCTAGATAATATTATAATCTACTTTAAAAACGAACTGGAATATAAAGAGTATATCTATAAAGTCCTATAACGGCTTTAGGAAGCTAGCCTTTAAGCTAATATTAAAAAGTTAGAATTTAGTGTTAAGCATATAAAGTACCTAGGGTTTATTATTAGTATAAATAGGATTAAGGTAGACCTAGAAAAGACGGCCGTAATTAACTAATAGGTACCCCTAAGGACCGTAAAGGGGGTATAGTTATTCTTAGGGTTCTATAACTTCTACTAACGCTTTATTAAAAACTATAGTAGGATTACCTAGCTACTAAGCCTACTTACCTATAAGGACCGGCCCTTTTACTTTAACACTGTATATAAGTAGGCCTTTAATAAGCTTAAGAAACGACTAGTCTCTATTCTCTTACTTACCTACTTTAACCCAAAACGGCCCTTAATACTAGAAACCGATGCCTTAGATAGTATTATAGCTAGCGTTTACTCCTAAAGGTAGACAGATAGAGAATAATACCCTATTACTTACTATTTAAAGACTATAGTAGATACTAAGCTAAACTACCCAATTTACAATAAAGAAATGCTAACTATTATCTCTAGCTTTTAGCACTAGCGAGCCCAACTAAAAGGCACCCCTAAGTCTATTTAGGTAGTTTATAATTATAAGGCCTTAAAATATTTTATAATAATAAAGGCCTTATAGCCTAATAGGCGCGCTAGGCAAACACCCTATCTTAGTTTAACTTCCTAATTATATATAGGCCAGGCGCCACTAACCGTGCGAACGCTCTTATAAGGCGTAAATAGGATATAAATAACCAAACAGCCGTAAAGATCTTATTATAGACCTAAGCGCTACTATAACTAAAGTACCTTAACTCCTAAATACGGGCAGAACTAAATACAAACTCTTTAGATGCTAAGATATACCCTATTAACTCTATAGAACTAGACCTTATTAATAAACTACTATAGGTAAACTATACGTCCCCTTCTCTATAAAAGTACCGCGAAAAGGTAAAGAACGTTTCTAGCCTATAGTCCCTTAAAAGTAGACTACTTAAGTACTATAAATAGCTAGTAGTAGTAGAGAAACAGAACTTATAGACTTGGCTTATTTCTTAAGCATATACCTAGGTCTTTACGGCCTACCTTAAAAAAAATAAAACCCGTAGGATTATTAGTAACCGCTACTACTATAAGAGGGTACGACCTCTCTAAGATAGGAAAGTGATAGTGCTGTCTGTCTATCTGTCAGTCGGTCGGTTAGTCAGTTAGTTAGTTATAATTAGTTAGTAGAACAGGTAGTAAGAAAGAAAGAAAAGAGTGTATTATGTGTTTGTCGTGCTTATCCGAGTTATTAAAGACTCTAAGGGCTCTAGACCGATCTATATAACTTATATAAGGCTTAGGCTCTCCTAAAGCTATACCCAATCTAGATATTAAATCTAGGGGCCAAATCATACTACCACATACCTCCCCTACCTAAGTCGTTGTCCCCTAACGACTTCCGAAACTCTAAAACTCCTTATCTTTAAAACAAAGGCGCGGTAGGTGATCGTATGCGTTTCTTACCCTTACTATAAACCCAAAATGGCGAATAAGGAGACTCCGTTCTGGTTAAATAAGACCGTTCTTATCTACTTAGCTAAGCAGCAAGAGAGACTTTAGACTGGCGGCTCTTAGATAATATAGCTCTTTCGCGCCCTTCTATTTACTTAGTTCTGTCCTATAATTCTTTAGGCAACTCTATATAACTCTATCCTTCTATAATAACCGGGGGCACTCTACTTAGGTCTACCGTAATAGCTAAAGGATTAATTCTATTATTAATACAGTAGAAGTAAGAGCGGCTATTAAAGCGTTCTATCTTAGTTATATATATTAGCTTAAACGCATCTTTATAATTCTTAACAGCCCTAAGACGGTAGGAATGCATCTATTTCCTAACTTTGTTCCCGTTGCCATTAAGAAGAAGGTTATAATCTTAAACTACCGCTAGAGAATCCTATTATCGTTTACTAAGAAGGGCGTCGGATAGAGCGCTGGCAGCTATAAGCTTAACTACTGTAGGGAAGCGATATAGAATTGTATTATAGAGATTGGCATGTCTAGACGGCATACGGGGCGGCGCTCTTAAGTCTTAGTACGCATCTACTAACTCTGCCTAAGTACCTCCTTTAGTAACCTTAAGGTTATTATAATCGTCCTAAATACTAATAAACTATAGCAGCATTATTTGCTGGGTTTTAGTTAAAGGTCCTTTCGCTCTATAAGGAAGGTAAGGTATAGTTATACGCATATCTCCTTTCTTACATGGCTGAGCTACCTAGTTAGTTGCATACTTTTCTACGTCTTTAGTGGTCCAGTTTTAGTTAGAGATCTTATAAACGAATCCGTCGCCCTTAGTCGATCCTTACGCCTTAAGATCCTCCTACTATAATTCTAGGTGGTA
>Ga0307515_10010346_pt1 | contig 17879 bp, 12 predicted proteins | sample 17_EM_MG_FD_194513 | JGI IMG/M metagenome (GOLD analysis project Ga0307515, IMG submission 194513) | Populus trichocarpa ectomycorrhiza microbial communities from riparian zone in the Pacific Northwest, United States - 17_EM | ecosystem: Host-associated > Plants > Roots > Unclassified | place... | reverse complement strand
GTGCCCATTTTGGCGGGGGGGGGGAGGAAGGGCCCGACATGGTTGGGTCCAAGCCCCCCCACCCCCCCCCCCCCCAGAATATTTACCCCCAGCCGTCATGTAAGGTATGCTAACCGTACCAACCACAGGTTACTTGAATATAACACACTGTCGGAATATTGTTGTTCTTGTCATAGTAGGTACGGTTTGGGTTTAATTACGGTTCCTTAATATTGGTTATGTACAGGGTTAATTGTAGACCCGCTTCCGCATATTCTGAGACTGGTTTCATGTTGTGGCTCGGCTGTTATCACTACATAAGTAGTCCTATCGTAGAAGTAGATAGAAAAACGAAGTAACGGAGTTTCATTTTCCGTCAGACTGCAGGAATTTACAAAGACATGATCGCCTGTCAATACAAAATCTGCCACCTTATGTATTGATAACCGTCTGAATGTTCCCGACTTCTTCCTGGATGTGTTTGTGCCTATTGCAGGAAAAATATGACATGAGCAAGGTGAGAGATCCTAGTCGATATTGATTTAGCCTGCCGACCTACAGGTGGCTATGTCAGAAGGGCATGAGACAGCCAGGACAGGACAAGTTTCTACAACACGAACCAAGGGGTGTTGTGTCTGCGAATGTAAGGGAATGGAATAATGGAATGAGCACGAGCGAGCCACGGCATCCGCCGGACACAGCCTAACTCAGCTCACCCGGCGGCACTACAAGTGCTATGATCAACTCTGAAGATTTATATTTATACTTGGATCAGCCGACGTAACGCGGTCCAACAATCGGCTTATATAAATGCCTTGGAACAATCGCTCCCAGCATTCATCTGCCGTGGCGCTTCTCTCATCCACGCGGGCACTTTCTAAAAATGGACTCATAGCCTAGCCTTGTGTTAATTACTTCCCTGCCTCTTCCCTCACCTTCCTTCCTGATCGCCCTGTTATTTCTTTGTTTCTTACGTCCTTACGTCATACATTCATTCCACGCGACCATCTCGTACGACCTAGTGCCGCCCCCGGCCTCTTCTTACTTCTTACGAAGTCTCCCTGATTATTGTTTTTGTATTGTTGCGATTCTATCTCCTTGTTACGGTCCCAGTCCTGTGATGCATGAAAACCTTCAGTCAGGTTCGTACGTTCTCGTTCAGGAACGACTTCCCTGTGCGATTTCTCTCTCTCTTATTTTCAGACAATTATGGATTATGTCAATCAAGGGGTACTACTAATGTCATTCCACCCTGAGAATGAGTGCCCTGCCTGAGCGACGAGCGGCTTATATACCTAGTGCCAGTCGTTGGAACAAAGGCAAATTAAAGGAACACGGTTCCGCGGACTGGGGCGCTTTAATCTCGACTTTTCGGGAGCACCCGCTTCGGGCCCGATATTGAGTGGATAGATCCTTCAGAGCAGGGCGGGTTCAGAGAAGATGAGGGCGCCGTCGACTCTTGGGCCTCACATCTCGCACCGTCGGAAGCACAGGTACCTTTGATGTGTGAGGGTGTAAGGCTTCACCCCCCGAACATTGCACCAGAGGGATTGCGACCTGACTACTGTGGTATTCGACCAAAGTTGGCCTCACCGGCTCATGGATCCCAAGACTTTCAGATACGTACGTACGTACTGATGATGTGGGGCCAGAAGGGTGGGAGGGTGATTAGTCTATTGGGAATTAAGAGTCCAGGGCTGACAAGCCCCTTAGCGATTGATGAGACGGTTGCGGAGGAATTCATGTAATAATAAACTCTGTTACACCAGAGCACCCGTCAACGGAAGAGGCTGTGCCTATGTACGGTATATTCATCACGGTAAGCAGATGGCCTCAAACCTTGATTCGCTCCAAAGTTCTGTAGCCCATCGTGAGCACAAGACAGCGCCCCTCCAAACATCGATCCTCGATAAAGCCCCCTGTTTCCAGGATACTCTATGGCAGCCAGCTCCCAGGCCGGCTTTATGACATTTGAAACACGATAGAACTTCGTCTTCATGTTCACCACAACCACTCCCCTCGCTTTTATTTTCTTCATCGCCATTCCCCGTCGTATTCTCCTCTTCTTGAGCCTGAACTCCCGTTGCTGCTGTCCGTTCATTCCTATCTTGTACTTGCGATCTCGTCTCTTGATCAGAATCCACCGTTGTGGCTTCTCCTCGCCACGACTCTAAACGAACAAAGGTCGAATCAATCAGCAGTGGCCGAGGAGAAAGCGCTGGGAAAGATTTGATCGCGACCTTTCCCAGCATAGCGTCTTGAAGCTGCTCTACAATTGAGGCATGAGGAGTGATGGGGAAATAGAGAGCATGAATGGGTCGGAGTGTAGGGTCAGAAAGTAGTGAGGCTCGTTTCCTATCTCGCAGGAACTTGAGAAGATTCGGCCATTCGTTTGGGTAGTCGCGAGTGCGAATTTCTTGCAAGTGGGGACATAGTGTAGGAATTTCAGAAATCTTGTTTACCAGCTGATCGATATAGGGAGTGACCTTGAAGGAAACGGTGGGGAGTGTGACCTGCTCTAGGGCTGGAAGAGCAATGAGCATATCAGGGAAATACGGGAGGACGGGTGGGTACAATCCTGAAGCACGTGCGGCCTTAAATTCAAGGACCGTCAAATTTTTGAATGTAATCGCGGGAAAAGTCGGGGCGCTGGTCACGACTGGATCAGAAGGGGCCTCATGTAGATCCATTTCTTTCAACCGACTCATTTCTTCTCCGTTCTCGTCTTCTTCGAGGATATTCTCCCTCTGCGCCTCGTTCCCCATTTCAATGGTCCGCCTGGTGGTCACCATATCGGGCACATTTGGGCCACCTCCAGCCTCAAAGGAAGGTGGAGGTGAGAGTATACTGATCGGATCCTCCACTATGGACTCATCCTTACCACGTCCGTGACCGATTTTCAGGAAGAAACGTTGCAGCTTGGGCACATTGAAACTTGGGAGTACAAGAGTGCGATTTGTGTTCGTGACCTCGAGATTTTGGAGCTCGGGTAATGACAGACTCATACTATCGACCGGGAAGCCAAGTTTCATGGAGCGTATTCCCTGAGAGGTTGAAAGAAATGCCAAAATGGCACCTGCTGCTATCGAATAATCTTGTACGTCGCTTCCAATCTCCGAGACCGAGAGGGAGAGTAATGATGGGGCTTGGAAAAGAGTGAGGAGTTGTGACTGTTTGACGGCGGAGAACGTCAGCTTGAACACCTCCAGGTGTAGGAGTTTGAATGGCTCTACATTCATCAAATGTAATATGGTTAAACGAGACGATCCGAATTCGAGTTCAAGTTCTCGGATTTGGTGGCTAAAACAGGGCCATGACTTTATGGGAGTTTTGAGGTGACACTCATCTAGATGAGGTGCACTTTCAATGAGTCGCTCGAAGGGGGGGATACAAGTCTCCGACAGTGACACGATTTCGAGATCAATACGCCGCAGGCTTTCACTTTGCTTTGCAGCCGAAGATTGTGTGATGGACCCCTCCTCCACTGGCTGCACAAACTCTGAATCTCCGTAGTCGAGTACTGTTAAGGCGAGCCATCGGAGATTTGGCATGTGCTGGATAATGAACGCTTCCAGTTCATGGTATGTCGCAGGCGAAAGAGGCCCTTGGAGCTCCAGCCGCAGATCAAGAAGTTGAGAGGGAGTAATTATTTTCAAGAGTTCAAGTGGATATTCATGTGCAAACAGAAGGAGTCTCTGGAGAGCGGGCAATTGAAGCGGACTGCCTAATTCGTGCAACTGGAGCGTTCCAGGCATTATTGTGAGCACCTGTAATTGGGGAAATGATTGCAGACGATGAAGGGAGCCCTCTCCCAGATAAACGAAAGGCAAGGCCTTCACAGAGCTCAAAAGCGGAATAGGAAAGAGTTTTCCTCCAATCTGACTAGTGATGAACACCTGAACAGTGTCTGGTTCTGAGGCGTTTGCCTCCAAAACTTGGGATATTGCTAATCCAGCGAGGGAACGGATGCGCCGATGGTGCTTGGCGAGCTCGTCCGCGATGCTTTGCGTCATTTCTGTGATGTGAATGTTGAGACCCTCGCCACGGGACAGGAAGAGATGTACGTGAAGTCGTCCTAACCAGTCCGGATCCGCTGGATCAATCCGGATCGTTGTCCAGAGACGACGATTGCGTACCGACAAGACAAGCGATTCCCACTGACTACACACCTGAGTCAGGTTGAGTGGAAATGCACAGTCTTTGTCTTCAGATTCAAGTGAAAGAAGCAAGTGAAAGATGTGTTCGAGCAGTTCCAGAGGAAGTCGATGGATCGGGTGAGAAATAGCTCGAGAGTTCAGTCTGTTTAGCTTTGTTATGAGTTTGTTATAGTGGGAAATGACCTGATCGTGGTTCTTAGGCCGCTGATTGGATCGCCGGAGTGACGGTGTATCACCTGAATGAGTGAGGTTGTCCACAGAGATCTGTTTAGATGAGTCAGATCTGGGATCCGGTGGAGAATGAGAGACTATGTACGAACCACTCGACCAAGTTCAAGTTCACGATCGACTTCGTCGATGATTGGTGACAATTCAATAAGCTCATCCCGGCATCGTGTAATCTCGATGTCCAACGGATGATGATTTGGCGATTCTTTCTCCATGCAAAGCTATTGGTGGATTCAAAGACCTGGCACGTCCAGCCTCGCTGTCAAAGGCCACTAAGGTGGCGAAGTACTTAAAATGCTAACCGCACCAACCACAGGTTACTTGAATATAACACACTGCAGGACTTTACAAAAAGTCATGACTGTCCATACAAATTAAAACCTGCCACCTTCTGTATTGATAACCATCTGAATGTTCCCGACTTCTTCATGGGACGCGTTTGTGCCCATTGTAGGAAAAATATGACGCGAGCGAGGTGAGAAATATATCCTAGTCGACACTGATTTAGCCTGCCGCGCCGACCTACAGCAGGCTATGTCAGAAGAGCATGAGACAGCCAGGACAGGACAGGTTTCTACAACGCGAACCAAGGGGTGTTGTGTCCGCGAGTGTAAGGGAATAGAATAATAGAATGAGCACAAGCGAGCCACGGCATCCGGACACAACCTAACTCAGCTCACCCGGCGGCACGACAAGTGCTATGAACAACTCTGAAGATTTATATTTATACTTGGATCAGCCGACGTAACGCGGTCCAACAATTGGCTTATATAAATGCCTTGGAACGATCGCTCCCGGCATTCATCTGCCGTGGCGCTTCTCTCATCCACGCGGACACTTTCCAAAAGTGGACTCATAGCCTAGCCTTGCGTTAATCTCAACGCTTTCTTCCTTCCCTGCCTCTTCCCTCACCTTCCTTTCTGATCGCCCTGAATGCATCGGGATTTCGGACTTTTTCTTTGTTTCTTACGTCCTTACGTCATCTCGTACGACCTAGCACCCACCCCTCTTCTTACTTCTTACGAAGTTTCCCTGATTATTGATTTTGTATTGTTGCGATTCCATCTCCTTGTTACGGTCCCAATCTTGTAATGCATGAAAACCTTCAGTCAGGTTCGACGTTCTCGTTCAGGAACAATTAATTTCCTTGTGCCATTTCTCTCCTCTCGATCTCTCTTATTTGCAGACGATTATGGAGTATGTCAATCCAGTGGTAATACTAACTATATTTCACCCTCAGAATGAGTGCCCTGCCTGAGCGACAAGCGGCCACAGTACTTCTTGGGCCTGGCCTTCAATACCAATTAACCTCCCCAGTTAAAATAGCCACGTTTACTCGACAACGGACGCGTACGGCGTGGCACTTTACACTTTAATCGCAATGCAATGCAATGCAATGCATGGACACAACAAATCACCCGTGGGACCGGAGTGGTCAATTGAACTAAGAGAGAGTTATAGTTATGGGATTTGGCTCAAGGTTATATTATAATGTACTTGTCAAATCAAACTTCACAAGAGAACTGTCAGAATTATGATAATGTTCTCGTTATATTTGTTATGGTTCGGTTTCTATTATTTCCTTTCACAACCGAGTGCCAGTCACATGTGAATCTCCGTTAGTCTCGTACCTTGGTCTCGGTGTTACTTGTCTCATATGTCCTGCAAGCGAAACCATCATCATTCTCTATTCGATACGATACGCTAGGTAACAGTTCCACCCTGAGATTTTTGTTTTCATTCTGACAAGAACGAGTCATTTTGAGTAGACCATCGAACTGATTCTGGGACCGTCAATCGGGGTTTTCTTTCCTAGTCGGGGATCCCGATCCCGATCTCTATCGAGTCCACAACGCACAACCGCACCGCACCGCACCACAACCCTCCCATCGAAACCGAAGCACCACTAGAATTACTCGAATAGCGAATAGATCTCCACTTCTCAACGTCTCACATTGACATGACATAAACCGAATTTCTATTTTTCATCTTCCTCTCCTTCATGCACAAAAAAAAAAGAAAAGAAAAGAAAAGAGAAAATTGGACAAAAGCAATACTCCACAACAAGGATACCAGAAAAGAAACAGGGATGAGGGGGAGGGGGAGGGTGGTAGCTAACGAAATAAGTATCCGATTTCCGATTCATCACAGGGTCGTATTTTATCAAGGCGAGTTCCAAGGGACGAGACATAAGGAGTAGGGGAGACAAGAAGTTTTTGAGGTGCCAAGGCCAAAGGTGAACGGGCGGTAAACGCCCAGGTGAGGGACGAGGGGACGAAGGGATGAAGGATCAGAGAAGAGGTGAAACGGTAGGTGAGAGAGTGAATGAAGAAGGGGGGAAAATCTTGAGGGTTGAGGGAGTCTTCAAGCAAGGGTAGACACCCTATGTCCAACTGACGGTCTCTGACGGTCTGTTATGACGAAGGAGAGAGCCAAGACGGCTTGACCACATCCTTTGACGTCAGGTATCATACACTGAGATGTTCAGATGAACATGCCCAATGGTCCGAGAACCTCCCGCGTTCTGCCCCGTCCTGTCCAGTGCCCCAGTGCGTCGTTGGGTCAGACGTCAACTGGCGTCGTGGGAGCCCGTGTTCAGTCCAGCACCATTTGGGGACGAGGGCCAAAAAAACAAAAAAGTAATTTTGATTCGACTCTTTTTTGCGCCAAGACAGGCTATCGAGTAGGTAGATGGGCAGGAAGGCGTGTGGTAGGTAAGCGATGTGCACATTTTATGTGATGCCTCGTATGAGCGAGGATAGAGGAAACCTCTAAACGGGCGTGGGTAAGAGGGAGAGCCGAAACTCTGCCGAAGCGAGGGAAAAGCAAAGGGGATGTAGACCGTGGTCCGTTGGCATCGACAGAGGGAGAGGCGTGTAAGAACGTATTACTAAACGAGGGGTGGTCGATAGCAAGGGAAAGGAAGGTGAAGAGATTGTGTCCGTGATGCGTAGCTAACAAACGAATGGTGTCCGTGTAAATGGGAGATTGGTGGTGGTAATGGCTGGTCGATATCTAGGTGGAAATAGGGAGGCGATGCCGTGGAGGAACACGCGTCATTAGGAGAGGGCCGTGGTGTGCGTCAGTGGCCGCTTGGCATTCGCACTGGCCGAGGATACTCGCGTGACTGGAATGAAAGAGAGGTAGTACAAAACTTGAAGAGGCAGGCCGATGTAGGATGTAGATGAAGTGTGAGGAAGTGTAGAGACAATAAATGGAATTGGCAACTGGACAGACTTGATATGCTCGGTGGGAAGCGAAGGCTGGTGTGTTGGTGGGCAGGAAATCCAAAAGGTTGAGTAATATGGTGACGGAGGATGGCAGGAGGGGTTGTGTGTTAGATTCGTAAACGTGGGACAGTGACTTTGAGTAAGCCCTGGTTGAAATTAGCCTGGATGCGGGCCATGTCTGCGTCGCGATCAAAAACTATGCTCCATTCGTAGTGGCCTGTAAAGTCATCTGAGGGTCAATATAACACATTCGAGGTCCACGGTTACGCAGCGAGGATGATCATTGGGCAAGCGGACAGCCGAGAGAGAGCGTTGGCGAGACGTACCTGCGGATGAGGAAAGCGCTTGTCGCGATGAACCCCCCTGGCCCACTTGCTCGGTGGATCCATGCTTAGGCGCGCCCACCTGAGTGGCCAGGCAAGTCGGTGTTACGACTGACGAGTGAACACGAGGGTTCGGGAGAGCGAGAACGTATGGAGGACGGAGGAGAGAAGTGGGGCTCACACTCCGTTTCGGAGCTCCAGCAGTCAGCAATGATAGCGAGGACGTAATTGCGCTTGAGGGCGATGGTGATCGAGTCGAAGGAAAAAATTGGGCCAAGGGGCGCAAAGAGGGCCGAGAGAGAGAGTGACTGGTGTGTGTGAGGAAGTGGATCGAGTGTCTCTGGGTACGGCGGAACAGGAGATTGATTGGGAGGGCGGCAAGTACCACCCCAAAAATTAATTACCCCATATCAGGTTTTTACTATCCCGCCGACTCACTCAAGACTCAAGACTCATTTGTGTCTAAAAGGGCGCTACCTCCTTTACGACCACTGATAAATACTCTATTCCTCATCGGAAGCTCGTCGTCGGACATTCCCATCAGCGGGAATATTTGGAGAACCCCCACAACAAGCCCAGTGTCTTCAGTGACCTCCAGCGTACGGTGGGACGGTTACCGACCTCGATCCTTCGAGGATTGCTACCTCGACTAAACTCATCTCCGGCGATGAGGCCCGCAGCATGGAGCCGGAGCTCTCACCAGATATTCCACTCACCCTTTTCAGTCCAGAGACCGGCATTCTCGGCTCACACGCCTTTATGGAATCTCTCGAGAAGGAAATTGAGGAATCTGACTCTGGCTCTGTGGTATATTCCACGCGCGTTGTACGGGTCGATCCCTAATGATAAGCAGCCATGATGGGTGGTCCAGATGGTCCCCGAGAATAGAGGACCTGATACGCTGCTTACGCGTACCCTGGTCAATTCAATCCTCTCCGGTCCCTTCATTCTCAACTCAATTCTAAACCGCATGAATCCTCCGCAGCTTCTCCTGCCGATGTACAAAGCGAAGGGCTCTTACATATCTTGCCTCGGCTCAGGCGGCATCTTATATACCTAGTGCCAGACGTTGAAACAAAGGCGAAGGCACGCGGTTTCGCGGACTAGGGGCGCCTTACTCTCAAATTTTCGGGGAGCATCCACTTCTGACCCGATGTTGAGTGGATAGATCCTTCAGGGGAGGGCGAGGTCAGGGCGCCGTCCACTTTTGGGCCTCACATCTCGCACCGTCGGAAGCACAGATACCTTTGGTGTATGAGGGTATAAGGCCTTACCCCCAGAACATTGCGCCGGAGGGATTGCGACCTGACTACTGAGGTATTCGACCAAAGTTGGCCTCACCGGGATCATGGATTCCAAGACGTTCAGATACGTACGTACGTACTGATGATGTGGGGCCAGAAGGGTGATTAGTCTATCGGGAATTAAGAGTCCAGGCCTGACAAGCCCCTTAGCGATTGCTGAGGCGGTTGCGGAAGAATTCATGCAATAATAAACTCTGTTACACCAGAGCACCCATCAACAGAAGCAGCTGTGCCATACATCACGGTAAGCAGATGGCCTCAAACCTTAATCTGCCAAAAATTTCTGATTCCCATCGCTCGCACAAGACATCGCGACTCGAAACATCGATCCTCGAGAAAACCCCCTGGCCCCGAAATACTCTGTGGCAGCCAGCTCCCAGGCCAGCTTGATGACAGTTAAAACACGATAGAGCTTCGTCTTCATTTTCACCACAACCACTCTCCTCCTCGCTTTTACTTTCTTCATTGCCACTCCCGGTCGTATTCTCTTCTTGAACCTGGACCCCCGTTGCTGCCGTCCGTTCATTCCCACCTTGTACTTGCGATCTCGTCTCTTGATCAGAGTCCGCCGTTGTGGCTTCTCCTCGGGACGGCCCTAAACGAACAAAGGTCGAATCAATCAGTGATGGCCGAGGAAAAGGCGCTGGGAAAGATTTGATCGAGACCTTTCCCAGCATAGCGTCTTGAAGCTGCTCTACAATTGAGCCATGAGGAGTGATAGGGAAATGGAGAGCATGAATGGGTCGGAGTGTAGGGTCGGAAAGCAGTGAGGCTCGTTTCCTGTCTCGCAAGAACTTGAGAAGATTCAACCATTCGTTTGGGTAGTCGCGAGTGCGAATTTCTTGCAAGTGGGGACATAGTGTAGGAATTTCAGAAATCCTGTTTACCAGCTGATCGATATAGGGAGTGACCCCGAAGGAAACGGCGGGGAGTGTGACCTGCTCTAAGGCTGGAAGAGCAGCGAGCATATCAGGGAAATGCGGGAGGACGGGTGGGTACAATCCTGAAAGACGTGAGGCCTGAAATTCAAGGACCGTCAAATTTTTGAATGCAATCGCGGGAAAAGTCGGGGCGCTGGTCACGACTGGATCAGAAGGGGCCTCATGTAGATCCGTGTCCTTGAACCGACTCATTTCCTCTCCCTTCTCGTCTTCTTCGAGGATGTTCCTCCTCTGCGCCTCGTTCCCCATTTCAACAATCTGCCTGGTGATCACCACATCGGGCACATTTGGGCCACCTCCAGCCTCAAAGGAAGGTGGAGGTGAGGGCATACCGATCGGATCTTCCGCTATGGACTTATCCTCACGACGTCCGTGACCGATTTCCAGGAAGAAACGTTGCAGCTTGGGCACATTGAAACTTGCGAGTACAAAAATGTGAGTTGTGTTTGTGACTTCGAGATTTTGCAGCTCGGGTAATGACAGATTCATACTATCGACCAGGAAACCAAGTTTCATGTAGCGTATTCCCTGAGAGGTTGAAAGAAATGCCAAAACGACATCTGCTGCCATCGAAAAATCTTGTTCATTGCTTCTAAACTCCGAGACCTCGAGAGAGAGTAATGATGGGGCTTGGAAAAGAGTGAGGAGTTGTGACTGTTTGACGGCGGAGAACGTCAGCTTGAACACCTCCAGGTGTACGAGTTTGAACGGTTCTCCATTCATCAAATGTAACATGGTCTGATGAAAAACTCTGAAGTCGAGTTCGAGATCTCGGATATGGTGACTAAAACAGGGCAATGATTTTATGGGAGTTCTGAGGTAACACTCCTCTAGATGAGGCGCACTTTCAATGAGTCGCTCGAAGGGGGGGATTTTAGTCTTCGGCCGTGGAAGGATTTCGAGATCAATACGCCACAGGCTTTCACTTTGCTTTGCAGCCGAGGATTGTGTGATGGACTCCTCCACTGGCTGCACAAACCCTGAATCTATGTGGACAACTACTGCTAAGGTGACCCATCGTAGATTTGGCATGTGCTGGATAATGAACGCTTCCAGCTCATGGTATGCCGTGGGCGAAAGAGGCCTTGAGAGCATCAGCTTCAGAACAAGAAGTCGAGATGGGGAAAATATTTTCAAAACTTCAAGTGGATTTTCATGTGCAGATAGATCGAGTCTCTGGAGAGCCGGCAATTGAAGCGGACTGCCAAATTTGTGCAACTGGAGCGTTCCAATTCGTAATTGAAGCTCTTGTAATTGGGGAAACGATTGCAGACGATGAAGGGAGCCCTCTCCCAGAAAACCGAAAGGCAAAGCCTTCACGGAGCTCGAAAGCGGAATAGGAAAGGGTTTTCTTCCATTGAGGAACACCTGAACGGTGTCTGGTTCCGAGGCGTTCGCCTCCAAAACTTGGGTTATTGCTACTCCAGCGAGGGAACGGATGCGTCGATGGTGCCTGGCGAGCTCGTCCGCGATGCTTTGCGTCATATGTTCCATGCAAATATTGAGACCCTCGTCACGGGACAGGAAAAGATGTATATGGAGTAGTCCTAACCAGTCCGGATCCGCTGGATCGATCCAGACCCGAGACCCGAGACGACAGTTGCGTACTGACAAGACAAGCGATTTCCACTGACTACACACCTGAGTCAAGTTGTGTTAGCTGGTGATGACGCTTGGCTATGACGTTGGGTTGTGACGAAGACAGGAGAAGGGGGACAGGGGTATTTATCATGTATATATATGGTGCGCTGCTCAGTGGGAGGAACCTCATGGTTATTTCCCCCACTGAGCGGCCTCCAGGTTTGTTATATGTATTACGGTTATTTCCCCCACTGAGCGGCCTCCAGTATTCATACAGGTTATGAGCCATCGCCCTTCTGGCGCTTGAAGAACGTATTACCTCGTCTCTCCTCTACTACTGGAACCGTCGCTCTCTCCCCTTCCTCCTTGATTCTCACCATGTCCGACTCCGATAGCGTCGGGATGGGTCACCACCGCATCCCTGTTCTCACCCACGACAACTTCGCGGACTGGGAGGTCGCCGTCATGTCCGCCCTCACCAACTCCTCAGACCACATGCGCGTTATCGAGCAACGCGCTGACGGTAGGGGGCGTATGACGAACCCGACTAGGCCGACTGATCTTACTGAGGCGAGCTGGTGGGATGCTTCGGAGTGCGAGGCTCTCGGTATTATCATGTCGACGGCATCGAAGCTGCATCGGGAGATCATTCTCAAGCACCGTGCGGACAGAGAGCCCGTATACAAGCTCTGGACGAAAATATGCAGCTTACATCAGTCCCGTGACGCGTCACTTCGCCACCAAGCCTGGATGGAGTTCTTTACGGCACGCAAGACATCCGACGAGTCGTACTCCGCCTACATGGCCCGCAAGGAGGGCCTGTGTGCCAGGATTAGTCGGCTTACTCCCTCTAACCAGACGCCAACGGAACGGTACGCTGAGCTCACCTTGTTCGCCATGCTCTTCGGTCTCCCCTATGAGGACAACCTCCGTCAGTCCCTGACCGCGCGGCCCGATCTCACACTACAGATGGCAAGCGAAGCGTGCGTCCGTGTTGACACCGATATCAGGCTCCACCAGGCAGACACGGAATCTGCCAACGCGGCCCGTGGATCCAACTGTTGGAAGTGCGATTTGCCCGGCCATATCGTGACCGACTGCCCCCACACTGGTGCCATCAAGGATCTCGTTACTAAACACAATGCGTCTTATCGCAAAAAGAAACATCGCAAGAAATCCCACGCCTCCCAGACTACCTCCCCCTCCCCTGCAGCCACCGCCAATGCCGCCACCCCTATGCCCGACGCCTCCCTTACCGAATCTGCTGGTGTAGCTACCCCGTTCCTCAGCTCCGTCAGCCCTGTCACTGACGATTGGCTCTGTGACACAGGGGCCTCCTGCTTGATGACCGGTTGTCGCTCTGCTTTTTTCGAGCTCAAGGGGGACAGGCGCCCCGTTCGGCTAGCAGATGGGATGGTTATATACTTGGAGGGTCTCGGGTCCATAAGTTTCTTGTCGACGTACGGCTATCGAATCATACGTATACTGCGAGATGTCTTATACGTCCCACGTTTGACAACTAGCCTGTTTTCGTCAAATAAGTTCGCAAAGGATTACCGTCAAACTTACAGAGAGCTCCTCGAGTTCCCGACGCGAAAATGGATCAATCGCCGCACTGAGGCCACCGAACTCCGTGCGACAATTCGACCGAATAACCTCGCGTACATGGACTGGCAAGTAGAGCCTCATACAGAAGCTGCTTGTGTGTCGCTGGAGGAGCTTCACACGCGGCTTAACCATATGCCTTTCGGGGCGCTACGGCGGCTGATGAAGGAGGGGTCCCTGGATGGTGTACCAGATCGTGTGGATAATTCGTGGGCGTCAGAACGTTTCTGCGAGGATTGCGTTAGTGGCAAACTCACCCGTGCTCCCCATACTGTCCCGGTCGCGTGTGCCGATGTGCCCCTCTTCCGCGTGTACACAGACGTGCACGGCCTGCTGCCTACCAAGAGCCGACGAGGGAACATTTACTGGGTATCCTTCATCGACGACTTCTCGCAATTCCCTGCGGTTTACTTCATCAGTCGAAAGTCGGACGTCTTCACAGTGTTTAAGCGCTATAAGGTGTGGGCGGAGAATGTGACTGGTCGTAAGCTGCAGATTCTGCGTGACGATAAGGGTGGAGAGTACTCCTCGGGCGAGTTTGACCGATTTCTTGCGGATGCTGGTGTTCAGCGTGAGCACTCCATACGCGATACTCCTCAACAACTAGGGGTGGCCGAACAACTAAACCGCACTCTGGATGAGGGTATCACCACTCTTCTATCTCAATCCGGTCTTTCTCGTGTATGGTGGGAGGATGCGGCTTCGCATTTCCTCTATGGAAAGATGAGGCTCCCGTTGTCTGTCACTGCACCGGAATCTCTGTTCTCTCTTTTCTATGGCAAGAAGGGGTCAGTAGGTCGGCTCCGTCCTTTTGGGTGTCTCGCGTACGTCCATCGGCAGAAGGATCAGCGCAGTGCTTTCGAGTCGCATGCAGTCCAATGTGTACTCATTGGATATCCTGTCGACTACAAAGGTTGGCGCTTCTGGGACCCTAAAACGAAGTCAGAAATCATATCCGACAGCGCTGTGTTCCGGGAGTCGGTATTTCCTTTCCGGAAGCCTAGCTTGTCTGCGATAGATAAGCGTACCGACCCTGCTCCCCTCATTGTGCCTGATGCCGACCCTCCAGCTTCCGTCTTGTTCCATCGCCCGCTGGATCTACCCGCCGCTGACGCGGTGCCTCTCGGCGATCTAGCTCCTCCGTTACCTGCACCGATCCCTCCCCCGGCTGTGCCTGAACCACCAGCTGTCTTGCCAGAACCAGCCTCCCCACGCCTAGTTCCGGTTGTTCGCCTCCCCACCCCACCTGTTGACTTACCGGAAAGGCCCCGGACACCTGCTGAAGTGAGACCGCTTTTGTTGAATTACGAACACCACCCGTCAGCTGATCCGCTCCCTGCGAAACGCCCGTCGCGGGCACGAGTGCCCGGTGCATTGGTGGAGGATGCCGGTGCCTCTGCCGAGTCTGACGTATGCATTCCGCTTCTGGACGCGATAGAGTGTGTGTTTAGTACGTCGGCGGATTTGGAACCGCGGTCCCTGCGCGATGCATTGACCCGTGCGGATGGGGCGAAGTGGGTGGAGGCGGCGATGAAGGAGATCGAAGCTCACGTGGAGAACGGGACTTGGGAACTTGCGCAGTTACCACCTGGAAAGCGTGCGATCGGTAGCCGATGGATCTTTAAGGTGAAGAGGACACCGGAGGGGTTGATCGACAAGTACAAAGCCCGTCTAGTTGCACAAGGTTTCAGCCAGATACCGGGTGTGCACTATGGTGAGGTGTTTGCGTCCACAGCACGTTTTGCAGCGGTCCGGACGGTGATTGCTCTGGCGGCGAGTGAGGACCTGGAGTTGGAGTCGGTGGATATATCGACGGCTTTCTTGAATGGGGTCATAGATAAGGAGATCTACATGAAGATTCCGGATGGTTTTGAGGTGGAGGGCGAGCTTCGGGATGGCGAGGATCCAAAGCGTTGGGTGGTGCGGCTGCTGAAGGGGCTTTATGGTATCAAGCAAGGACCACGCTTGTGGGCTCTCAAGCTCCATTCTGTGCTGTCCTCGATTGGTTTCCAACGGATCGATTGTGACTACTCGGTGTACGTCTATCGCCGGGGCGACGTGAAGATCTTCCTGCCGATACATGTGGACGACCTTCTCCTCGCATCTAATTCGTCGACTGCGATTCAGAAGGTTAAGACTGACCTTTCTGCACACTTCACGATCCACGATCTCGGCCCTGTCAAGTCGATCCTTGGCATACGGATTGAGCGCGACCGCGCTGCGCGTTCCATATCTCTCTCACAGCCTGGCTACATCCAGTCCATCCTTGACGACTTCAACATGCACGACTGCAACCCTGTGTCTACGCCGATGGAGGAGAACATCAAGCTGTCTGTGCGGATGTGTCCGGTCGACGCGGAGAAAAAGGCCCAGATGGCCAAGGTGCCTTATCGTGAGCTTATCGGAAAGCTGATCTATCTGGCAGTTGCTACACGCCCTGACATCTCATACGCGATTGGTGTGTTGTGTCGTTTTGTGGAGAACCCAGGTCCGGAGCATTGGGGTGCTGCGAAGCGTGTTCTGCGCTATCTCAAGGGGTCGGTTGGATTGAAACTCGTCTACTCTCACTCAAGTTGCGACGATCGCTTTACCACTTACTCGGACGCCGACCTGAGCGGGAACCCCGACAACAGTCGCTCGACCGGAGGCTTCGCGATCCTCATTGGCGGAGGTGCTGTGCAGTGGGGTAGTCGTCTCCAACCTCATGTTTCGTTATCTTCCACGGAGTCCGAATATACGGTTGCCTCGAAGGTCGCTTGCGAGATCATGTGGATGCGCTATCTGTTCGAGGAGATTGGCTACGACATGGCACGTCCCTCTCCGTTACTGGTTGACAACAGGTCTGCGCTACAGGTCGCTAAGCACCCGGAGCATCAAAGTACGATGAAGCATGTTCACCGCGCCTACCATTGGATTCGCGACCACGTCAGTCGCGGGCTCATTACGGTCTCACACGTTCCTGGCGATCTCAATCTGGCGGATATCTTCACCAAACCACTGGGTAGACTCAAGTTCATGCGTTTCCGCGACATGCTTGGCTTACGCGCTTAGGGGGTCGCCTGTGCGTCAGGGGGTCGTGTTAGCTGGTGATGACGCTTGGCTATGACGTTGGGTTGTGACGTAGACAGGAGAAGGGGGACAGGGGTATTTATCATGTATATATATGGCGCGCTGCTCAGTGGGAGGAACCTCACGGTTATTTCCCCCACTGAGCGGCCTCCAGTATTCGTACAAGTTGAGTGGAAATGCTTCATCGCCAAGTTCAAGAAGCAAGTGAAAGATGTGTTCGAGCAGTTCCAGAGGAAGTCGATGGATCGGGTGAGAAATCGCTCTGGAGTGTAGCGTGCCTAGCTTCGTTATGAGTTTGTTATAGCGGGGAATGGCCTGATCGTGGTTCTTAGGCCACTGATTGGATCGCCGGATTGATGGTGTATCATCTGCGTGAGTGAAGCTGTCCACAGGGAACTATTTAGATTAGTCAGATCTGGGATCCGGTGGAGAATGAGTGACTATGCACGAACCACTCGATCAAGTTCCTCGACTTCGTCGATGATTGGTGACAATTCAATAAGCTCGTCCCGGCATCGTGTAATCTCGATGTGCAACAGACGATGATTTGGCGCTTCTTTCTCCATGCCACCTTATTGGTGGATTCAAGGACCTGGTATATCCAGCCTCGCTGTCGAGGGCCACTAAGGTGCAGTACTAAAAATACTAATCCCACCAACCACCGGTTACTCAAATAGAATGAGTATAACACACCGCAGGGATTTACAAAAAGACATGATCGCCCGGCCGGCCATGGATGGTTGTCCATACAAAACCCGCCACCTTCTGTATTGATAATCATCTGAATATTCCCGACTTGATCATGGGACGCGTTTGTGCCTATTACAGAATATGACACGAGCGGGGTGAGAAATCCTAGTCGACATTGATTTAGCCTGCCGATCGACAGCAGGCTATGTCATAAGAGCATGAGACAGCCAGGACAGGACAGCTTTCTACAACATGGACCAAGGGGTGTTGTGTCCGCGAGTGTAAGGGAATGGAATAATGGAATGAGCACGAGCGAGCCACGGCAGCCGCCGGACACAACCTAATTCAGCTCACCCGGTGGCACTACGAGTGCTATGATCAACTTCGAAGATTTATATTTATACTTGGATCAGCCGACGTAACGCGGTCCAACAATCGGCTTATATAAACGCCTTGGAACGATCGCTCCCGGCATTCACCTGCCGTGGCGCTTCTCTCATCCACGCGGGCACTTTCCAAAAATGGACTCATAGCCTAGCCTTGCGTTAATATCAACGCTTCCTTCCTTCCCTGCCTCCTCCCTCATCTTCCTTCCTAATCGCCCTGAATGCATCGGGATTTCGGACTTTTTTCTTTGTTTCTTACATCCTTACGTCATACATTCATTCCACGCGACCATCTCGTACGACCTAGCACCCACCCCTCTTCTTACTTCTTAGGAAGTTTCCCTGATTATTGATTATGTATTGTTGCGATTCTATCTCCTTATTGC
>Ga0307515_10010345_pt1 | contig 17884 bp, 16 predicted proteins | sample 17_EM_MG_FD_194513 | JGI IMG/M metagenome (GOLD analysis project Ga0307515, IMG submission 194513) | Populus trichocarpa ectomycorrhiza microbial communities from riparian zone in the Pacific Northwest, United States - 17_EM | ecosystem: Host-associated > Plants > Roots > Unclassified | place... | reverse complement strand
GGCGCCGCTCGCGGATAGCCAAGAGTCGGGAGCCTAGATATGCAGTCATCGCGTGAAATGCGTTGGACCCAGCCACGTCTCGTGGCGGCCGCCGGGATCGTCGCGTTCGCGCTCGTCTTGCGCCTGATCACCCTGCCCCATCGCGCGCTGTGGCTGGACGAGCTGTTGTCGGCCGCCTTCGCCACCCACGGCCCGTTCAAGACCTTGCTGACCGTCCTGCGGTTCGACGTGCATCCGCCGCTCTACTACCTTCAGCTCAGTGTCTGGGGTGCGCTTGGACACAGCGACGCCTGGTTGGCGGGTAACTCGATCTTCTGGAGCGTCGCCGCCGTCGCCCTGTTGTTGGCCCTCGCCTCGCGCCGGTATGGCTTCTCGGTCGGCGCCTGGGCCGCCCTGCTGCTGGCCGTTTCGCCTGCCGTGCTGGCCTATGCGGACCAGGTGCGGATGTACTCGTTCATCGCCTTCCTGATGATCCTCGCCTGGGACGCGGTGGAACGGTGGCTGGAGCAACCTTCACTCAGGACGGCGGCCTATCTGGTCGCGACCCAGCTGCTGGTGACCTATTCGCACGCCGTCGGCGTGCTGATGCTCTCAGGCGTCGTCGTCTATGGGGGGGCTCGACTGCTGATGGATCGCGACTGGCGCCGGATCGTCCATTGGGTTGGGCTAGAGGCGGCGGTCCTGACGCTGTCGATTCCCGCCCTGCTGATCGGCGCCGTGCATCAGGTTCCGCATGTCGGCGTTCCCACGCCCACGGAGCTGGTGGCGACCTGGACATTCCTCTCCACGGGTTCGCCGCGGCCCGACGGCGCGCACGCCCTCTTCGGCGCCGCCTTCCTGATCCTGCTGGGCGCCGGCCTGGCGGCGCCGAAATCACGCCTTCATCTGGCGTGCCTCGTCTTCACGCCCATCCTGGTCGCCGCCATCGTGAGCTACGCGCTGAGGCCCGTCTGGCTGGAGCGCATCTTCGTTCCAATGCTACCCCTGATGATGCTTGGCTTGGCCCTGGCCGCGAACCTCGAACGTGACCGGCTTGGCAAGGCCCTGCGGATCGCCACCGGCGGTCTGGCGGCGGCCTGGCTGGCCTTCGCGGTGGGCGATCACAGCTGGCGGCCGCGAGGCGACGGCTTCAAGCCCGCCGCGGACGCCCTGCTGGCCAAGGTCGCGCCAGGACAGGCCATCGCCATGAGCGAGTCGCTCGTGTTCTGGGCCATGATGCGCGACCTGGCCGGCCCGGAATGGGGCGATCCCTTGCGCGAGCAGTTCGAGACCCCGCGCTGGACGCCGGTCATCAAGCGACTGCCTTCCGGAGTGCGCACGATCATGACGCCGGACCGGAGGCCCCACGACGTGCGCGGCGCTCAGGCCGTGCTGCTCGATCTGGGACAGGCCTGGCCTGATCCGAAGGGCGATCTCTTTGTTGTCTCGGGAGCCATGCCAGCCTCGCCGCCTCCGCCGACAGCCATCGAAGGGCGCGTCCTGGCGGATCGACAGGACTACGAGCGGGTCATCGTTCAGCGCTGGCGACGGGTCGCGCCCTAGTTCAGGGAGCCAGGGCCCTGGGCACGCCCAGGGGCGACGAGGCGGCCGGCGGCGCGGCGGCGGCGTCTCCATCGATCCGCCACGCCAGGGCGGCCGCCACGATCAGGACCAGGGAATAGAGGTTGCCGGTGTTCAGACCGACCCGCTCCACGAGACCCGTGAAGATATAGGCCAGGAGAAAGGCCATGCAGGCCACGCGGGGGGCGGTCGGCTTGCGCAAGACCTTCGCGCACGCCAAGCCCAGCGCGCCGAAGATGAAGACGATATAGGCCATGAACCCGAAGATCCCGGTTTCAGCCAGGGTCGCCAGGTAGCCGTTGTGCGCCGAGGAGTCAGACAGCAGATATTGCTCGTGTTGGCGATAACCCACACCGACCCAAGGGTGAGCCGCGAACAGGTCCCAGGTTTCGGCCCAGGCGTGCGCCCGGCCTGTCGCTCCAGAACCCACGCCACGCAGGGGGTCAGACAGCATCATAAGGTCGTTGGTGACATAGTCTCCGCTGACGATCACGGCCACCAGCACCATCAGGCCCAGCGCCAGCCAGAGCCACGCCTTGCCGCGCACGGCGAAGAACAGAATACCGGCGACGCCGGCATAGGCCACGACCAGCGCAAGCATGGAACCGCGCGATTGCGTGCAGCTCAGCACATAGAGGCTGAGCGCGATGGCGCCTCCTCGAAATAGCCAGCCCCGCATGGCGATCACCGCGATCAAGGTCGTCTGGGCGATCGCGCCCCAATAGTTCGGCGCCGTGCGCCCCATCAGGCGCCCCCATGCGAAGTCATGGTCGATCAGGACCGCGATCATCGAGGCGCAATTGACCAGAACCAGCGAGGTGAAGAACGAGCGCAGCAGAATCTCGCTGTCCACGTCCGCCGAGATCAGCAGGATCATGCAGACGAAGACGTAATAGACGATCGCCACATAGGCCGCGTCTCTCAGGTCATAGAGCGCCAGGTAGCTCAGTGGGATGGAGAGACAGAGGCCCAGGATGCCGAAGGCGAAATATTTGGCGCGGCGAAAGTCCAGGCTGCTGCCCAGCGCCGCGACAAGCGGCGGGATCGCTCCGGCCAGAACGACCATCAGCAGCGCGGCGGCCAAGGCCGGCGAAACCTCGCGCGATTGGCTGAAGGCCTTGATGCCGATGCCGATCTTGGGCCGCTGCGCCAAGTCGATAAACGGGATCACTCCGATCCAGAGCGCCATCAGCGCCCCGGTCAGCGTGCTTATCATCCTGGTGGACGCCGCGGGCGCGCTGGTTCTGTCCAAGGCGGCGCTGCCAGCTGTCATCTCTTTGCCTCGATCTCGCCAACCGTCCCGCCATCATGGGCGACAGAGCGCCAGCCCCGCATAGGTCGGGATGAAGCGCTTGGCAAACTTTCCGGCAAGTCGCGTCGTTTCGCTAGAGCAAGGCCCGAATAATCATCGCCAGCACCGTCCAGCAGGCCAGCGAAGCGCCGACCATGCAAGCCAGGCGCCTGCGCGCCGACCACGGACGGGTCTCGGCGAGCGCAACATCGAGCGCGCCCTGCAACATCCTGGCGGGGCTAGGTTTGGCGACATCTTCGGACGTGGCCGAGCGCAAGGTGACGGCCGTCACGCGGCCCCACTCTGGATCATCACGATGTTGGTCGCTCTGCGCGACGATCTTCGCCTTCAGCATCACACTACCCCGCACCAACGTGCAGGCGGACATTGCCATATAACGCCCTAATAATTCGTCATCGCGAATGGTGAAGCTGGACTCAGACAGAGTCTCAAAGTGTTAACTATAATGATTGGCAACCATCACTTGCATGCCGTAGGCGCTGAAATCTGCCTTCTCGCTGAAATGAAATTTTGCCGGCGCGAAAATCGCAGAGTAAACAGAATATTCATCGCCTAGGAGCGGTCGTGTATCGAAGCGAGACAACTCGGACGGCGCCCATGTTCGCCAAGCCCGCTTCGGCTGCCGCCAAGCCTTTGCCGCGCCAACGCCTGGACGGTTGGCGCGTATTGGACGTTGCGATCTCGCTGGTCGCTCTGCTCTTCTTTTTGCCCATTCTGGCGATTACGGCCGTCGCGGTGAAACTTCAGGACGGCGGCCCCGTCCTGTTTGGCCAGGACCGGATCGGTCGCGATGGCCGCTCCTTCCGGTGCCTGAAGTTCCGCAGCATGGTCGTGGATTCAGATCAGCGCCTGCAGGCGCTGTTCGCCCGCGACCCGATTGCGCGCCGGGAGTGGGACAGGGACCACAAGTTGCGCAACGATCCTCGCATCACCGATCTGGGTCGCTTCCTGCGGGTCTCGAGCATCGACGAACTGCCGCAGCTGCTCAATGTGCTGCGCGGAGAGATGAGCCTGATCGGTCCTCGTCCGATCGTGGAGGCGGAAGTCCCGCGCTATGGGCGCTGGTTTCGACACTATTGTTCGGTTCGGCCGGGCATTTCAGGCCTCTGGCAAGTCAGTGGCCGCAGCGATGTGTCCTACCGTCGCCGGGTGGCCCTCGACATTCTCTACGTGCGCAAGCGTTCCGTGATGTTCAATCTATGGATCATCATGCGCACGGTGCCGGCGGTCCTGCTGCAGTCGGGCTCATATTGAGTCCGCGCCATGGGTCCTGAGCCCGCGCTGTTGATCGGAGCCATCATCGGCTCCGCGATCGGCGTCTTCGCCGGCCCCAAGGTGATCCTGCCCGCGCTCCGCAAGCTTTGGGGGCGGATTTTCCGCGCGGATCGCTAGCGCCTACTTGGTCAGCACCATCAGCGCCGACCAGGCCTGCCAGCGCATGACGGGCAGGCGGAACAGCGCCCGATCAAGCTTGGTGGTCCAGTCATAGAGGCGCTCGCCAAAGCTAGAATTGCGGAACGGCACCGAGGCGAGCGACGTCAGGGCGTGGAATTCCCAGTCGTTCCCGCGAAACAGTTCGCCGGCGATATCGCGATCGGCCTGAACCAGCGGATGCTCGTCGATCGTGCGCGCTCCGGGCGTGGCGGCGCGGTAGAGATTGATGATCGGGTTGTAGCCCAATGGCTCGCAGAAGACGGCGACCCCCCCAGGCTTCAGAACGCGCGACACTTCCTGCAGGGACTGGCGCGTGTCGAGGTGGTGGATGATGCCGTGGCCGAAGACCAGGTCGAAGGTCCCGTCCTCGAACTCCATGTTATGAGCGTCCATGGTCGCGAAATGGGCGTTGCCCAGGCCCTGCGCGGCGGCGTCCGCCCGCGCGGCGTCGATCGCCACGTCCGAAATGTCGACGCCATGGACAGTCTTGGCCGACGGCGCAATGCGCAGCGCCCAGTCACCCTTGGCGCAGCCATAATCCAGGGCGACGGCGTCTCGCGAGTGATCGACGACGAGTTGCTCGTACCGCGCGTCGCAGGCCCGCAGCGCGAAATAGTACTTCTCCTGGGCGACCCGGGTCTCCTCGGCGAATCTTTGGTTGTGATATTCGCGTTCCCGCTCGACGACCGAGGTGCTGCTGTTCATCGAAACGTCCAAGAGACAAGGGTTTGGGTGATCCCGCACCAGTACACGAAAGGGCGAACCTCAGATATCTCGATCAAGATCAGACTTGATGAGAAAGTTCGCGGCGCCCTTGCGATGATCTGATCGCGGCGTCAACGAGCCTGCAGGATTGTTCTTTCGAAACTTCTAAGCCGCACCGCCGTCAATATGCCCGAGGCATAGGCGCCCGTATCGACACCGATGCGCGCCCGCTTCAGTTCCGGGGCGACCGTCGGCGTATGGCCGTGCACGACGACCTTGCCGGGATAGGGCTCGCTCGCGTTCAGAAAGGGTTCGCGGATCCAGAGCAGGTCTTGCTCTGACTGGTCCTCCAGGCGGACGCCAGGGCGGACGCCCGCATGGACGAACACGTAGTCGCCTTGCACATGGCTCAGGCGCAAGGCGCTGAGAAAGGCGTGATGTTCCGGAGGCAGGGCCGCCCGGAACGCCGTCTGAATTCCGGACCAGCCCTTGGCCAAGCCCGAGCTGGCGAGATTGAGTCCATAGGACTGCAGCGTCGGGCCGCCGCCATGCTGCATCCACTGCGGGCCGATATCGATGTCGTCGAGAAAAAGCAGCAAGGCCTCTTCGTGATTGCCCTTCAGGGCGACGACGTCGCACCAGCCCTCCGATTGCAGGGCGATCGCCCGCTCTACGCAGGCGTAGGATTCCGGGCCGCGATCGACCAAGTCGCCCAACAGAACGACGGTCGGCGGCGCTTCGCCCGAGCTCAACGCCTCGGCGTCTCGCTGGATGATCCCCAACAGCGTATCAAAAAGATCTCTTCGACCGTGCACGTCGCCGATCGCGTAGACTAGGCCGGACACCTCAGGCCGTTGAGGCGCTGTCTGTCTGGTGCGCGGCGCTGGACGGGTCGGCTGCACGGGCCGAGACGTCCTTTTTCCAACCCCAAACACCAATGGCGCCTTTCCGAAATCCCGCGCCGACCGCGATCCTATGGAGGCCCGCGCGCCGCGAGCAGTCTTACAGACTACCAGTCAGAGCCCCGACGGCAAGCTTCGACAATCCTTAACGGTAAACAGCGAAACGGCATGACGACATGGCTCGCAGGACGACCGCGGCCGTCACTTTGCTGTTCATATTGGTTTACGCGCCCCCTAGTGGGCGAAAAGTCTTCATTAGGTCGTACGGCTACTGTAGAGGAGACAATAGCAGATTACTTTGGACGGGCTGGGCTGGGCGCATTGATGCCAAGCTTCGGGAAATTGAGCGGTTGGAGCGTCAATGGTTGAGACGAATGTAGGCGGACAGGCGGTCGGCGCGTCCAGTAGGGGGCTCGACCTGTCAGGCTTGGCGGCTCGCTATGTCAGACACATTCCGCTGGTGCTGGGCGTCGCGGCGATCGTACTCGCGGCGGATGTGGCGTTTACTTGGACCAAGACACCCCAATATACATCCACGGCGACCGTTTTTTACGCACCCCGCAAGTCAGAGGTCGGTCGCGACAACAACGCTTCCGGCAACGACGACGTCGCTCGCAACCAGGCGGTCGACACTCAGGTGGAAGTGCTGAAGTCGCCGGCGACCGCCGACGCCGTGATCCGGGACCTGAAGCTCGACCAGGACCCCGAGTTCGCGCCGAAGAAGAAGAACGCCGATCCAGCTCTCGCTCATGACGCCCTGGTTGATAATGTCATCGCCAACCTGAAGGTCCGGCGCGTCGGCCTGACCCTGCTGCTGAGCGTCAGCTATACCAACCCCAGCCCCAGCAAGGCGGCGCGGATCGCCAACGCCTTCGCCGAGGCCTATATCGCCCGCCAGGTCGATGTGAAGCTGGGCTCGTCGCGGGATTCCAACGTCCTGCTGAACGCCCAGATCGACGACATGCGCCAGAAACTGGAAACGGCGGAAATCGCCGTCCAGCAGTACAAGGCCGCCAACAATCTGCTCGGCTCGGACGCCAGCGGCGGCATGCTGACCCAGCAGGAAATCTCCGCGCTGAACCAGCAACTGGCCACCGCTCGCGCCGCCGAAGCCGAAAAGGTGGCGCGTTTCCGCGCCGCTCAGCGGCAACTGCGCAGCGGTTCGAACGGCGAGGACGTCGGCGAAGCCCTGGGTTCGCAGACGATCACCGAACTGCGTCGTCAACGCGCCGAAGTCAGCCGTCGGGTCGCCGACCTGCAAGGCCGCTACGGCCCGATGCACCCTGACCTGAAGAACGCCCAGCTGCAGCTGACCGATATCGACCGGCAGATTCAGGCCGAAATCAACCGGATCATGTCGAACCTGTCGGCCCAGACCGAAGTCGCGCGCGGCGCGACAGCGTCGATCGAAGGCAGCCTCGCCAACGCTCGTGGCACCCTGACCAGCGGCAACGCCGCCTCCGTCAAGCTGGGCGAGCTCGAGCGCAACGCCGAAGCCGCCCGGTCGCTGTATCAGACCGTCCTGACCCGCGTGAAGGAAACGGCCGCCCAGCAAGCCGTGACCCAAGCGGACTCCCGCGTGGATTCACCGGCCACCCCGGCGGCCAAGCCGAGCTCGCCCAACAAGCCCCTGAACCTGCTGCTGGGCCTCCTCGCCGGCCTGGGCCTGGGCGTTGTGGCGGCGTTCATCGCCGAGCAATGGAACGCCAAGCTCACCTCGATGGACGAAATCGAGGGCAAGCTCGGCCTGCCGTTCCTGGGCGCCATCCCGACGGTCGTCTCCGCGATCAGCAAGCCCACGACCCGCAACCCCACCGACGCCATCCTGGCGCACCCGCTATCGAGCTTCGCCGAAGCTTTCCGCGGCCTGGGAACGGCCTTGGTCTATGGCAGCGGCGGAACCCCCGTGCGCACCCTGGCCCTGACCTCGCCCGTGCCGGAAGAAGGCAAGACGACCACCTCGATCTGCTTGACCCGGGTTCTGGCCATGGGCGGCACGAAAGTGGTGCTGGTGGACTGCGACCTTCGTCGCCGGTCGCTGAACGTGCTGTTCAACAACGAGCCTGAATTCGGCCTGATCGAGGTCCTGGAAGGCAAATGCACGATCGACCAGGCGCTGGTCCTCGATGAGAAGAGCGGTGCCTTCGTGATCCCACTCGCGCGAAACGCCCACCTGGCGCAGTCGCCGTTCGCCTCGCCCGCCATGGACAAGTTCCTTGAGGACCTGAAGGCGCGCTTCGATCTGGTCATACTCGACACCCCGCCGATCCTGCCAGTCGTCGACACGCGCGTCCTGGCCCAGAAGGTCGACGCCCTGGCGCTGCTGGTGCGCTGGCGCTCCACGCCGCTGCGTGCGGTTCGTGCGGCGATCCACGAACTGGAAGCCGTCAACGCGCCGATCAACGGCGTGGCCTTGACCCAGGTGAACATGGCCGCCCGATCGTACGCCTACGGCTATCAGGCCTACTACAACAAGGACTTCAAGAAGTACTATCTGGAGTAGTCTTGAGCAAAATCTGAGTATCAAAGGGGCCGCGCCGCAAGCGCGGCCCCTTTCTTTTTGGGGATGGTTCGGGCTACGGCCGCCGCTTTGTTCCGAAGGGAGGATCGCCAGTCCAGTGTCACCTTTCGACGACGACGACGATCCTTACGGTCTCGACCACACCGCGGCTAGCGCGCCAAGCTGAAAGACTGCCGCTCCGGCGCCCCCGTTTAACCGGCTGGGTTGGCGAACAGCGGCCGAGTGTGACGATGCCCGCTGGCCAGCCCAGGAGGCGTCGCCTCTTGGATGCGGGACTGCGCTCTGACCAAGCTCGGGATGGTCAGCCCCCAGCGGCCTTTGCCCTGGATCCGGCCCGAGCCGAACGCGCCCCGAAAATCCTCTTGGAGCCCAACATCCAGGCCTTAGCCTCAAGATCGCCCAGCCCTCTCGCGGCCTGCGCCTGAGTGGGGGCGGTCACCCGGAACAGTCCCCCGAAGATGAAGATCATGACCGGATAGATCGGGATCACGATGCCGCCTCCCATGAAGTTGAAAAAGACGATCAGCATGAACGCCATCCGCAAGCTCGGCGCGCCCTTGAACAGGGTGTAGCCGACCAGAGCGGAGAAGGAGAGCAACGTCAGCACGCCGTATTCCACAGTCACCTTGGTCACGGCCCAGGACACCACCCCGCCAAACTTCATTGTGTTTCCCGGGCCGATGCCGGCCAACACGCTGTCGGGTCGGCGGAGCGCCTCGAGGATGTCGAGAAACGGATCGACGAACCTAAGATAGGCGCTGGAGCCCTGAGACTCATACTCATCGAGCCGCCCCTGAACCTGTTGGTACCAGTGCAGTTGTTCGGCGGCGATGTAGCCTGCGGCGAAGATCACCAGCACGACAAGGAACGAGCGCCACGACAGCTTGAGCAACAGCACAGGCACGCACATGGCCAGCAGCATAGGCCCGGTGCCCGCGAAGGTGGCCAGCAAGGCGACCACATAGAACGCCAGGCGATGAACGCGCCGGAAGTAGATCATCTCGATGGCGAAGGCGACGGCCAGGAACTGGGAAACCGTCGAGACTTCCAGGAAGAAGACCGCGCTTGGCTTCATCAGCAGCGAGCCGTAGGTGATCGGCTGGATATAGTTGAAATTGGGCAGCAGGAATTTGGGGGGAACCAGCAGATCAAGGTTGGGCCAGACCGTCCAGGACCAGATCGCTTGGGACGCCTGCTGGAGCAGAACAATGACGCCGATGATGATCATCACGTTCAGATAGACGTTCAGCATGCGCCGATAGGTGACCGCATTGACCTCCACGACCAGGATGAAGGGCAGGTAGCAGGCGACCATCAGCAGCACGCTGGCCTGGGAGTAGATCGCGCGCTGCACGGAAACGCTGATGATTACGGTGATCAGCAGGATTGAAAACAGGATCAGTCGCGTCAGGTCGATCTTTGGATTCGCGAACGAAATCAGCCCCAGCAAGCCGATATAGAAGACCAGCAGTGTTGCCTGGATCGCGCCGACCGACAGGTAGATGCCAAACAACGAGATATCGAACTGGACGGCGAGCTTCTGCAGGAAGACCAGACCGATGACCTGCAGCGTGAAGAACGCCATCAGCCCATGGCGGCGCGCGACGTCCGAGAGCTGCTCACGCACTCGCTGAGCCGACGCAAGGTCGAGCCAGCGTGATTTCGGGGTCGATTCCATGTCGCTCGCCATCGGTTCACCCCTCACTTCGTACTCAGACAAACCGGCCGTCGGTCTCGTCGCGCCAATTTTCCAGCGCCTGATCGAGGTCCGTGGAGAAGGCGTATCGGTTCGCCATGAGCCAACCTGGCTCCACCTTGGTGGACTGCACCAGTTTGCGCACGCGGTCCCGGTGAATCCAGTTCTTGAAGCCTAAAACATCAGCGGCTTCGAACAGGCCCGCCGCCAGAAGCAGGGGGGCGACAGGCAGGGTCGGCGGCGCGAAACGCTTGCCGGTCACGCGGCTGAAAGCGCTGACGATGTCTTCCGTCGTGCTCAGCTTCGGATAGGCGAAATTGTATCGAACCAAGGGGGCGGCCCGCGCTAGCGCGAAGTCGAAGCTTCTCAGCAACTCATCGACATAGCCGCCGCTCTTTATGGTGTTCTGTCGCCCCGGATAGAAGAAGTATCCGCGCTTCAGGGCCTTCGCCAATTGCGAATAGTTGCCGCCTTCGCCAGGGCCGAACACCACGCCCGGCCGAGCCACGACCAGACGCCGGCCATCGCCCTGGGCCAACCATTGTTCATGGATGCCTTCGGCAAGCTGTTTCGAATGGCCATAGGGCGAAACGGGGCGTAGCGGCGAGGCCTCGTCAACCACCGCCTCGGACGGGCCATAGACGGAAATCGAGCTGGTGAAGACGATCGACTTCACGCCGCAATCATCGGCCAGCCGCACGGCGTTGAGCGCGCCCGCGATGTTGGTCGCGTAGTAGTCGGCGGCGGGGTGTCCCGGCGTGCGATGGATGGCGGCGAGATTATAGATGATCGGAGCGCCCTCGCCGATCTCGACCGGCAAAGGTTCGCGCACATCCAGAGCGTGGTAATCCACGCCATCGAACCGCCGCCGGGGCGGAAGAACGTCGACGGCGCGAACCTCGCGGGCTCCGCTCGCGACCAGCGCGCCAACGAGGCGGGTCCCGATAAACCCACTGGCGCCCAGAACGACTGCTCGATCACGATTCAAAACGTCAGTCCGCTCGTCCAAGCCCTAATTCCATCGGTTTTACATGGCGCGCCAAGCCTTACAACTAACGCGCCGGGCCACGCACGGCCACTCGAGCGACGTCTTGCAGGACTTGGGCCACCCATTGATCCAGAAAGGCGGCATATGCTGAAGATTTTCGAATATGGCTCCGCGATCTTATAAGTTTTTGCAGAGATTGCGGATATTGGCGGACAGGATATTCACCGACGTGATTTGGGGCCAGGAGCGGCGGCGTGAGTAAAATAAAAGAGCGCGCAGCGTTGGGTGGCAAGCCTTCGCTCGTCGGGTCAACCTCTTCTGCGCCTCGACCGCTGGTGCTGGATCTCGACGGAACTCTGATCGCCACCGACCTGCTGGCCGAAACACTGCTTCTGTTCGTCAAGCAACACCCCTTCCGAGCCCTCCACGTGCTGTGGTGGCTGGTCAAGGGGCGCGCCTATCTCAAGCGCAAGCTGGCCCAGGCGGTCAAAGTCGATATCGAGGTGCTTCCGGCGCGCGAAGACGTGGCTGACTACGCTCGCGCCGAGGCCGCCAAAGGTCGCGCGGTCTATATCGCGACAGCGGCGGACGGCGACCTGGCGCAAGGCCTGATGTCCCGTTTCGACTTCATCTCATCCGTCATCGGCTCGGATGGCGTCGTCAATCTGAAGGGCCGCAACAAGGCGGACGCCCTGCGACAGCGCTTCCCCGACGGCTTCGCCTATGCCGGGGACGCGCATGCCGACCTTCCGGTCTGGGCGGCAGCGGACGAAGCCGTGTTCGCGGGTCGCTCGGACGGGCTACGCAAGCGCCTGGAGCGGATCCAGCCGCCTGTCGTCGCCTTCCCCCAGGCTCGAGCTAGCCTGCGAGACTGGGCCAAGGCTCTGCGGCTTCATCAATGGGCCAAGAACAGCCTGATCTTCGTCCCCATCATGCTGGGCGGCCAAGCCGGAAACCCGGCAGCTTGGATAGCCTGCCTGCTCGGCTTCCTCGGCATGGGCGTCCTGGCCTCCGCGACCTATGTGCTCAACGACCTTCTCGACCTCAACGAGGATCGTCGCCACTGGACCAAGCGGGACCGGGCCTTCGCCTGCGGGAAGATTCCGATCGTCAGCGGCCTGGCCGTTGTGCCGGTCGGACTGATCGGCGGCCTTGCCCTGGGGTTCGCGGGCGCGGGCTTGGCCGGCGTCGGCATGCTTTGCATCTATCTGGCTGTCACCCTGTCCTATTCGTTCGGCCTGAAGCGCGCGCCAATCCTTGATGTGGTGATCCTGGCCAGCCTCTTCACGCTGCGCCTGGCGATCGGCGTGGTCTGCGCTCAGGTCGCCTGGTCCGCCTGGCTGCTGGTCTTCTCGATGTTCATCTTCAGCTCCCTGTCCTTCGCCAAGCGGGTGACGGAGATCGCGCGCCTGAAGGCCCGAGGCGGCGACCGACTGTCTGGACGGGGCTACCTCGCCGCGGACGAACCCGTGGTGCTGGCCCTTGGCGTTTCCCTGGCGTCGGCGGCCGTATTCGTCATGGTCATGTATCTGATCGAAGAGGCCTTCCTCGCGGGCTTCTATGGCGCCCCGCAGTTCATGTGGACCTTTCCCGTCGTACTGGCGCTGTGGCTTGGTCGCATCTGGCTGCTGTGCGGCCGGGGCGCGCTGGACGATGATCCGGTGGTGTTCGCGGTGCGCGACAAGATCAGCCTCGCGCTCGGCGGTTTCCTGGGACTGAACCTGATGGCGGCGATCTTCCTGTGAGCCTGTCGTTCCACGAGGAGGCTGACTTCCGCTCGTGGGGACGCGTCGTCCGCCGGCCGCAGACCGTGGCGCGGCCGGCCTTCGTCGGCGACGCGCTGGCCTGGGCGGCCGCTGACAAGGGCCCTCGCTTGGCGGTCGGCCTGGCTCGTTCATACGGCGACAGCGGCCTGTGGTCCGACGGTCGCCTGATCGCCACGCCGATGCTCGACCGGGTGCTCGCCTTCGACCCCGCCACCGGCGTTCTCCGCGCCCAGGCGGGCCTGTCGCTGGCCGACCTGTTGCGGCTCGTCGTTCCACACGGCTGGTTTGTCCCCGTAACGCCCGGCACGCGCCGCGTGACGCTTGGCGGCGCTGTCGCCAACGACGTTCACGGCAAGAACCACACCCGCGCCGGAACTTTCGGCCAGTGGGTCGAGGGGCTGACCCTGTTGCGTTCCGATCGCGGCGTGATCGAGATCGGGCCGGACCACGAGGCGGACCTTTTCAACGCCACGGTCGGCGGCCTGGGCCTGACCGGCGTGATCCTGGACGTGACCATGAGGCTGGCGCCGATCAGGTCGGCCTATCTGGATGTCGAAACCTTCCCGATGGGCTCGCTCGGCGACTTCTTCGCCCTCAACGCCGAAAGTCTTGAGCGAAGCGAACAGACCGTGGCCTGGATCGACTGCACGCGGCGCGGCGCCCGGATCGGAGAGGGCGTCTATACCCGCGCGGACTGGAGCGCCTCGGGCGCGCTGACGCCGCACGACGACCGCGCCAGGGTCGTCCCGGTCGAGGCCCCTGGCTTCGCGATAAATCCCTTGTCCCTGACCGTGTTCAACCGGCTGTATCGCACCGCTCAGTTGATGAAGCCGCGCTCGGCGAGGGCTCACTATTCCAGCTTCTTCCATCCCCTGGATGCTCTGGAGGAGTGGAACCGCCTCTACGGACCCGCGGGCTTCTACCAGTATCAGTGCGTCGTCCCCCAGACCGGCGGACCCGAGAGCCTCAAGAACCTGCTGTCCATCATCGCCCGCTCGACGGACGGCTCGCCGCTGGTGGTCCTCAAGACGTTCGGCGACCTCCCCTCCCCCGGCCTGATGTCGTTTCCCCGCGCCGGCTACACGCTGGCCCTGGATTTCCGTAATCGCGGCCGGCCAACTCTGGACCTGCTATCGCGGCTCGACGCCGTCGTGCGATCAGCGGGCGGAGCGCTCTATCCGGCCAAGGACGGCCGCCTTCCCCGCGACATGCTTGACCTTGGCTTCCCCCGGTTCGAGCAGTTCCTGACCTATCGGGATCCCGCCTGTGGATCCGATTTCCTGACGCGCATGGAGCGCAGCGTATGACCAAGAAGATCATCGTCCTGGGCGCGCTTTCGGCGGTCGCCATCGCCACCGCCCGGCGGTTCGCGGCGCAGGGCGCGGCGCTGGCGCTGGCGGCCCGGCGGACGGACGAGCTTGAGATCCTGGCCGCCGACCTTCGGGCGCGTGGCGGCGCGACCGTCGCGACCTTCCCGGGCGATCTGGCCGCCGCGTCGGATCCGACCCTTGCGCTGGACGAGATGATCGCCGCGCTGGGCGGCGTCGACATCATCGTACTCGCCTACGGCGCCCTCACCGACCAGGCCCGGGCCGCGACCGATCTCGACTATGCCCGAGACCAACTGACCACCAATTTCACGTCGGCGGGCCTTTGGGCTCTGGCCGCCGCCCGCCGGCTGGAAGATCAGAACAAGGGTGTCCTGATCGTCGTCGGCTCCGTGGCCGGTGATCGTGGTCGCGCCTCGAACTACGTGTATGGCGCCGCCAAGGCCGGCTTGGCCGTGCTGACCCAGGGCCTGGCCCACCGCCTCGCGGCGGGCGGCGCGCGGGCCGTGATCATCAAGCCAGGCTTCATCGATACCCCGATGACGGCCCACCTGCCCAAGGGCGGTCCGCTTTGGGCCAAGCCCGAGGCCATCGCGGCGGTGATCGAAAAGGCCAGCCAGAAGAGCGGACCCGTCGTCTACGCCCCCTGGTTCTGGCGCTTCATCCTGCTGATCATTCGTCTGGTTCCCGCCTTCGTGTTCCACCGGACCAAGCTGTGACCGACCTCTTCAAGGGTCCCCGCGCCGAAGCCCTGCTCAAGGTCCTGCGCTATCTGGTGCTGGGCGGACTGGCCGCCGGCGTGAACTGGGGCTCGCGGTTCGCCTGGAACCAGATCATGCCATTCGCGGCCGCGGTGATCGTCGCCTATGTCACCGGCATGGTGACGGCGTTCATCCTCTTCCGCGTCTTCGTCTTTCCCGAGTCGCAAGCTCCGCTGGCGCGTCAGATTCGCAATTTCGTGCTGGTGAACATGGTCGGCGCCAGCCTGACCTGGCTGCTGTCGATCTGGCTGGTCGAGCACCTGTTCCCTTCGATCGGCTTCCGCTTCTACCCGGAAGCCGTGGGCCACGCCCTGGCCATCGCGGCGCCCACGATCACCAGTTGGTTCGGGCACCGCTACCTGACCTTCGCCAAGTCCTAGCGCTTCAGGACGCCGGGCAGTCCAGGCGCCAGACATAGAGCGTCGTGTCAGGCGCACCGCCGGTGAAGCGAGTGTCCAGCACCGCGGGATCGGAGATCCGGCCCACCTCGTCGCTATGGCGCACCGTGACCGTCGGGCCCTCAGCCTGGGTGACGGCCGGGGCGAGCACGGCCACATGCAGCGTGTCGTAGGCGGCGAGTTCAGGTTCGTAGTCGATGAGGAACTTCACGTCGCGCCGACACAGCAAGCCCGTCACGTCGCCGCCGGCCTTCAGCGCCTTGAGATAGGTCTTGTCGTTCATCAGGCCTTCGAGTTGCACCACGCCGCCCGGATAGGCCATGGCGAAGGACCCTGCCCGGTCGCCCATGGCCACGCGGACGCCGCCAAGGACGGGCTCGAAACGAGCGACCGCCCGGACATTGAGAATGGCGTAGCCGGCGTCAATCCGGAACGGTCGGGCCAGACCAACCCCCGCCCAGACCAGAATTGTCGCCAACACGGCAAGGCCGACACCCTGCTCCAGCCGCTTCGACGACGGCCAGAACCTGGCCCAGGGAGCCTGAGGGTCCGAGACCACGAAGAGCCCCGCGGCGAACGGCGGGAAGGCGGCGAAATTGTACCAGGGCCAAATCTCCCAGGAGGAGGCGAAGACCAGTTTCGCCACGAAGGCCGCGCCGCCCAAGGTCGAGGCTGCGGCGAGCACCCGCCCCATGGAGCCTCGACGCGACACGAGCCACAGGATCGGCGACGCCGCCAGGGCGACGATCGTGATGATGTAGAGCTCATTCGTGCTGTGGCCCGAGAACACCCGCATCATCTGCCGCAACAAGGGGTGGTTGATCTGGAGGCCGCCCAACGACTTGATCGTGCTCGAGATGGGCGTCACGACGCCAAAGATCGCGAGATTGGCCATGCCATAGACGAGCCCGAGACCCGCCACGACGCCGAGCGCCTGAAGGCGTGTCTTGAGCGGCAAGGGCGCCAACAGAACCAGTGGGCCGACAAACACCGCCGCGTCGATGCGCGCGCCGACGACGGCCGCCGCCACGAGGCCAATCACCAGACCGCCACCGCCCTCCGATCGCGCCCTCTCAAGCACATCGACCAGGGCCGCGAAGGCGAAGACGAACAGCGAGAACTCCATGCCCCGCATGCCCAGGGTCGTGGACACCGCCAGGAATGGCAGGGCGTAGGCGACGCAGGCCAGCGCCGAGACGCGCGGCGCCCGGCGCAGCAGCAGATAGAGACCGCCAGACAGCAGCGCCGCTTCGATCACGAAGGTGACCAGCAGCGAGCCCCCCACGATCAGCTGTTGCAGCACGAGGATCATCATCCACAGCGGATGATAGCCATTGGTCAGGGACTGGCCGTCGAAGGTGCTGGCGCCCGTCGCGGCGATATTGCGCGCGGTGATCAGGTAGTAGTAGGCGTCGTCCTCGGCGAAGAGGCCGCCGTGTCGGGATAGGCCGACGACATCGGCCACGAACAGGACAAATGCGGCCCCGGCCAGCCACAGAGGCCAGCCGCCGCGCTTGAGCCAGGCCAAGACGTGGGTTGGCAGCGCAACCGCCTCAGACATCGAAGCCGTGGTCGCGGCGCTGTTCCGGCGACAGCAGAGCGCGCAATCGCAGATTCTCCGCCAGAAGCTGGGCCATGCGCGCCTCGATCAGACCGCTCACGGCGCTCGGGTCGAGGGGTTCGGCCATCTGTTCGGTGGCGTGTAGAACCTCGCCGCCGCGCACCACTTCTTCGATCCTGCGCTGCAGGGCCGAGGGCGATCCGTCCGGCGCGAAGCGGATCAGCACTTCATAGAGACGCACCCGTTCCTCAAGCGCCATGACCGGTTCCGCCCCTACGCTGCTGGATCACCGCCCGGTCCATATCACGACGCCACACCTGTCCATCGGATTTCGCGCCCTGAGCGCCGCCGATCTCGTCGACCACATAGATCGCCGCGCCGGCGCCCGATGCGGCGGCGCTTGGAACAGTGTCGACCGTGTAGCTCTTGAGCCGCAGCGGGACGCCCAGCGCGACGGCGGTTCGCGTGGCGGTGAGCGCATTGGTGTAGATTCCGTCGGCATAGTGGTCGATCCGCGCCGAGTCGTGATGGATCAGGGCGACCTGGCCCGGCTGAGCGCTGCCCTTGCCCGCCACCGTCAGGCCCAGCCCGCCGGGCTCGGCCAGGCCGAAGGAGAGACGGCCATCGTCGGCCGGAACCCATTGCCCCGGCTGGCGCACCTGGTCGTTGGCGATGACCAGGTTGCCATCCATCGGCCCGTCGAACCACGCCGGGTTCCAGACGTCTCGATCGTCCGGCCATCCCTCGTGGTTGAAGATCAGGACATTGCGGCGCGGTCGCCGCTTGCCGCTATCCGCCCGGCACTTCAACAGCTTGCGAACCGTCGGATAGGGATGGATCGGCCAGGGTCCGATGGCGGCGTTGATGATGAAGGTGTTGTTGCGGGCGTCGCCATCCAGCGCCAGGGCGGCGATGTCGTCGTCCATGCCGTCGATCTTGCCCTGGTAACCCA
>Ga0307515_10010344_pt1 | contig 17885 bp, 14 predicted proteins | sample 17_EM_MG_FD_194513 | JGI IMG/M metagenome (GOLD analysis project Ga0307515, IMG submission 194513) | Populus trichocarpa ectomycorrhiza microbial communities from riparian zone in the Pacific Northwest, United States - 17_EM | ecosystem: Host-associated > Plants > Roots > Unclassified | place... | reverse complement strand
CCGCGCCCACCTTGACCCCCGGCTTGGTCGCGCACAACCGCATCGCCACCTCGCGGCCCTGCAACAGGTCGGCCACCGTCGCGGTGAACGCCGTGCTGATCCGGCGGCCGCCGACCTGCAGACTCGGGCCGCTGCCGCACGGCATCCGCACCACCGTGTTCGGGCCGCGGGCCAGCTGGTCGGAGTTCGGTGGCAGCACGCTCACCTCGCCCACCCCGACCGGGAGGCGTTCGAAGCGGGCCGTGTACGGGGAGAACGAGACCGCGCTCGGGCCGCCGGTGAAGAGCACCGTGAGGTCGTCCGTCCGCAGTGGTGGGTCGAAGGCGAGGATGCCGTTCGCGTCCAGGGTTCCGGTGCGGGCCCCGGCGTCGGTCAACACGGTCACCGCCCATGGGCGCGATGCCGCCGCCTGGGCGCCGAGGGTGATCCGCAGGCCGGTGAGGTACTGCCAGGACGACCATTGCAGGCGCAGCCAGGGCGCGTTGTCCTCGTCTCCGGCGTACCAGACCGTGTCCGGATTGCCGTCGACCGCCGCGCCCGGTCGGGCCGCCGGGTCGGTGACGCCTGTCGAGGAGGCGGTCACCTGCGGCGTGCCGAGGCCGGCGATCGCCTTGTCGATCAGGGCCGCGAGCTCCGGACCGGACCGCGGCCGCGCCCACAGCTGGGCGGTGTAGTCGCCGGTCATCGACGGCCAGGGCACCGTACGGTCCAGGACCGTGCCGTCTTCCGAGCCGCGGGCCGCCTGCGCCGAGCAGTACGGCTGGTTGTTGAGGAAGTAGCAGGACGGCGCGGACGGGGCGGCGCCCAGGACCACGGCCGGGGCGGTCGGGCTGGTCACCGCGGCGACCTGGGTGTCGCGGGAGGCGCCGGTTGCCGTCGACTCCTGCGGGCCGGGCAGCACCAGGGTGCGCTTGGCCTGCACGCCGGGGATGGCCAGTTCCGCGATGCCGACGCCGCCGTAGCCGAGGCGGACGTCCCACACCGCCTCGATCGTGATGCGCAGGTCGCTGACCGCGAACCAGCCGTCCAGCGGGACCGTCACCGTCTCGCCGGCGACCTCGACGCTGCGGTACTCGTTGCCCGCTTGCACGCCGATCCGGGTCGGAATCGCGTCGGCGCCCCGATCGATCGTGATCTTGATCTGTTTCACCCGCTGCGGCCGGTCGAAGGTAACCTGCAGCCACTGGCCGACCGCCACCGTGCCGGGCGCCGAGCGCCAGGAGGTGCCGGCGTCGCCGTCCAGTGCGGCATAAGGCTGATACTCCGGGCGGTTGGCGATCAAGGGCAAGGCTTCCGCGTACGAGCTGGAGGCGGTGATGTCCTGCACCCCGGTGTAGCGGGCCACGGTCTGCCAGCGGGCGGCCCAGGCCGGCGTGTAGTCGTGCGCGGGCTGGTCGAGCCGCCACGGTTCGGTGGCGGTCAGGGTGGCCGAGGCGTTGTCCTGGGCCTGCCCGAAGGCCACCTCCCGGCGGCGCAGCCCGTCGGTGAGCACCGTCCCGCCGGTGGTCAGGTCGTCGGGCTGGTCGCCGGCGAGGACCGTCGGCGCCGGGCTCAGCTGGCCGGCCGCGCCGAGCGCCAGCAGCGACTCCGGCCCGCCCACCACGGTCCGGGTGTCGGCGACGTCGTACGCCACGACCGGCGCGGCGGCCGGCTGCACCTCGTACACCTGCAGCGCCGGCACCGGAATGTCCAGCCCTCGGTCCACAAAGGATCCGAGCGGCTGCCCGCCGACGGACGGCCCGAACGAGACGACCGGTTGCAGCCCGGGCGAGCCCGCCAGCGCCGCCCGCACGGCCAGCTGGCGGGTCGAGTCCGAGCCCCCGGTGTCCAGGTCGGCGCGGACCAGCAGGTAGCGCACGCCGGAACGGGCCAGCAGGCCGGCCAGGCCGGGCGAGCCCTGACCGTCGGCCAGCACCGACTCGACCGTGTCCAGCAGCCGGACCGTGGTGGGCGGGACCAACGGGATCGAGTTGCGAACCGCCCAGCCGGACTTCATCAGCGGCTGGACCATCTCGTCGCCGGGCGCTCCCCACAGGTAGCTGGGGAAGCGGGCGCCGGGCACGACCAGCACCCGGCCGGTGCCGGCGTGCGCGTCGAGCCAGGACGCGGCCGTCCGCCAGTAGCCCGGCACCTCTACGAAGCTGCCCGGACCGGGCAGCCCGCCGCCGAGGGCCGGTCCGGCCACCACCGTGAGCGCGATAAGCGCGATCGCCCCGACCACGACCGCGCGCAGCCGGGCCGGGTGGAGCAGGGCCAGGCTCAGCCGGGCAGAGCTCGGCACGACAGGATCCAACCCGGCGACGCCCGACACGACAGGATCCAACCCGGCGACGCCCGACACGGCGGGACTCGACACAGCAGGACCCGACAGGGCAGTGCTCGGCAGGACAGGGCTCGGCAGGACAGGGCTCGGCAGGACAGGGCTCAACACTGCCGGGTGGCGGTGGCGGGCCACCGCGGCGGCCCGGCCAACCGTGCCCAGCAAGTGGACAAGGCCGAGGGCAAGCGGCAGCCGCAGCAGAACGTCGAATTTGTGTACGTTGCGCAGCGGTGCCCCGCCCGCGTCAAGCCAGGCGCGCACGCTCCCGGCGAAGGCACCATCCACTCCGGACAGATGACCCAGGCCGACCACGGCCGCGCCGGCCAGCACGCCGGCGATCAGGAACCGCCGGTGCGGCAGCCCCCGCCGGGCCAGACCGGCGAGCCCGAGCCCGGCCACGACCATCGTCGCGACCACCAGTGGCCCCTGCGTGGCCAGCCGCCAACCAGCAGGCCACTGCGGGCCGTAGGCGTCTTGCAGATAGGCCAGCCAGTGCGACGCGCCGCGCAGGACGCTCACCACGTCGGTCGGGCGGGTGGTGGTCGCGGACGTCTCGATGTAGTCCAGGAACGGCGGGCTGAACCGGCCGAGCACCAGCAGCGGCACGACCCACCAGGCGGTGGCGCAGGCGACCGCGGCACCCCACGCGACCGTCACCACGATCCGCCACCGCAGCGGCCGCACGGTGAGCAGCCAGAGCAGCGGGAGGAGCACGACGGCGAGCACAGCGGTGGCGTTGACCCCGCCGGCCGTGGCCACCGCGAGCGCCGAGAGGGCGACCGAACGCCGCAGCCGGCGACCCGGCACCGGGCCGTCGGCGAGGCCGATCAGCGGCAACAGCACCCAGGGCGCCACGGCGCTGGGCCACGCCTCCACCGAGACCGGGCCCAGCTCGCTCAGGATGCGCGGGGAGAGCGCGAACACCAGCCCGCCGACGAGCCGCGCGGTCGGGGTGCCGATGCCCAGCCGGCCGGCCAGCAGCACCACCCCGGTGAACGCCACGCACAGCAGCAGCGCCCACCACAGCCGCTGCACCGCCCAGGCCGGCACGGTGAGCTGCCGGCCGAGCGCGAAGAACGGCCCCATCGGCCACAGGTAGCCGTACGCCTGGTTCTGCATCTGGCCGAAGTTTCCGGCCGGATCCCAGGCGTGCAGGGCGCGCTCGAGCCAGGCACCGGGCGAGATCGCCAGGTCCACCTTGGTGTCCGGCACGATCCGGCCCGGCTGCTGCAGGAAACAGAGCGCGGTGAGCAGCACGCAGCAGGTGGCGACGCGCAGCCGCCACACCACGGAGCCGGGCCCGGTCATCGACGCCGGCCGCTCGGGGAGATCGCCGGAACTCCCTCGTGACCGGTCACTGACGCCACCTTCCGCTCCGCGCCGGATCACCCTACCAAGCACTTGCTTGGCAGGCCATCCTTGACATCGGGCGCAGCCGGGGAGCCGCGCATTGATAGCATCGACTCCAGCGAATAGGACCTGACCGGCTTCGATGAGGGTGACGATGATCTGCACAGGTGCGCGTCCGGCCGTCGGGCGGCTGCGGTGGGTCGCCGCCCTGCTAGTGCTGGCGGTGGCCGGGTGCGATGCCGCCTCGACCGACTCTTCGCAGCCCAGCGGGCCGCCGAGCGCGAGCGGGACGCCCGCGTCGACCGCGCCGCCGACGCCGAGCACGGCACCCACCTCGAGCGCGACGCCTACCACCGCCCCGCCCACCAGCACCACCGCGCCGACCCGCGGCACCATTTCCGGGAGCATCACGCTTGTGAAGTCCGGCGGGCTCGCCGGCCTGGCCGAGACCATCACGGTGCAGCCGGACGGCAAGTGGAAGCAGGGCGACGCGCGCAACACCAACCGCACCGGCCGGCTCAGCGCCGCGCAGCTGTCCCGGCTGCAGGCCCTGGTGGCAGACCCGCGCCTGGACGCGGAGGCCAAGCAGTCGACCCCGGGGGCGAACAAGTGCAATGACGCCTTCACCTACCTGCTCATGGTGGACTACCAGATGATCAAGTACGAGCAGTGTGGCCAGGGCAAGCCGCCGGAGGTGACGATGAAGATCATCTCGCTGTTGCAGGAAGCCACCGCGGGCTAGCCTCCGCCGCCCGGCCGCTGAGCGGCGATCACATAGCCGGGTGGCCCCGGCAGCGGTTGCGGCCACTTCATCGGCCAATACCAGACCCGGGCCGCCTTGGTCCACAGATAGACCGCGACCAGCGTGACCCAGCCGTACTGCAGGATCGTCCGCTGCCGGTTGTCGCCGTCGACCGGCAGCAGGTTGGCCGCGAAGAACACCGCCAGCAGCCCGGCGACCGTCCAGGCGAGCGGCCGCCAGCGGAACCAGACCGCGAAGAGGATCGGCATGCAGCAGCAACCCAGCAGCGGGGCGAGGGGCAGCAGCGGGTCGTAGCGTCCCTCCGGGCTGTACTGATCGGACTCACTCCCGATCATGATGCTCACGCCCGCGACCACGGTGGCGAGCAGCAGCCGCACCTGCAGCATCCGCCGCAACCGGAACCGGGCGTCCTCGATGGACTCCAGCCCGCCGTGCCGAGCGATCCACAGCTGGTCGAGGACGCTCAAAATGCCGAAGTAGAGCTGTGCGTAGACGAAGCTGAGCAGCGCGACGAGCCAGCCCCAGTCGTCGACCTTCGGAACCAGCTGCGGCGTGACGAAACCGGCGAACAGCACGATCCAGCCGGTCCCGATCCCCCAGGTCCACCACCACGTCCGGCGCAGGCCGCGCACGCGGACCGTGATCGCCAGGGCGATGACCGGCACGGTGAGCAGGACCAGCGTCGTCCAGCCCGCCGTCAGAGCCGACAGGGCACCGACGCAGACAACGACCAACAACCAGCGAAAAAGGCCAACGAACGCGGAAACCGCCGGCGCAGCCCCGACATCAACCGATCGACGGTGTCGAAGAGAAGGTCCACTGTGGCAGCCAACCAGGTGCGCGCCGATCACCCCCGGCCGGGCTCGCTCACTCGATGATGACGTCCGGATGCTTGTCGATGTCCTCGCCGCCCACCGCCAGGTAGCACGAGTAGGGCGCGGGCGCGGACAGATAGTGGTATTGATCGTTCTGCGGTCCCGCACCGCGGCAGTCCACGCCGTTCACCCAGTAGTCCCCGGCCGGCATTTCCATGTCGCTCGTGACGAGGTAGGCCGTCCCGCCGTCGCGCAGGCAGCTGCCGATCGCCCCGCGGCCCTGCTGCGCCAGCCGGCGGTCAGCCTCGGTGCACATCTCGCCGCCCGGGACGGGGGCGGGGCCGGAGCCGCCGGTGCCGGGTTGGCCGTCGCCGTCCGGGCCGCCTTCCCGCGTGTACGGGCCCCAGCCGACACCGCGCCGGCCGGGCGGTCCCCACGTGCCGCCCCGGCCGCGCAGCGCCGCCGAGCTGCCCCAGCCGACCTGGCCGCGGCGGAAGAAGTCGCCCCAGCCCGGCTCGCCGCCGCCGGGGTCCGCGCCGGCGCCGTACGTCTCCTCGTAGAACTGTCGCATTTCCTCCATCATCGCCTGCGGCCGCACCGCCGGAGCGCTGGTGCCGTGGCGCACGCCGCGGTAGCTGCGGCGGCTGCGATAGAGCGCGGCCTCCGCCGCGAATCCAGGTAGGGCCATGGTGTGCCTCCCGTTCACCGGTCGTAGTACGGCGACAGCTTCGTGACCAGGAAGGGGAACTCCTCGGTCACGTCCACCCGGACGAAGTACTTTGTGACGACGTCCGTCTGGCGGTGCCGGTAGCAGAAGATGACTTCGACGATCGCGCGGACGCCGCTGAGCGGGGACGGCCGCGTCTCGATGCCGGCCAGCGTGGCGTTGTTCGAGTGCTCGAGGGTGGTCCGGGCGTAGATCGCGGGATAGCGGAGCGCGAGGTAGTTCATCGCCCGTTGCTCATCGGTCGCGCCCGCGTTGTCGGTCGACTGCAGGACGAGATCCAGCACCTCGGCGGCCGTCGCGCGGAACTGGTCGTCCTGCTCCGCGGGGATCTCGTCCGGCCGGGGAACGGCCTGCAGCAGCGTGCCCCGGTCGAAGGAGTAGAGCTGGTCGAAGGCGACCACCGGGACCACGAGCCCGTTGCACGCCTCCGGTGGGGCGAGCGGACCCCGGATCCCGATGACGACGTCCAGTTCCGTGCCGTCGGGCCGCCGCCGCACCGCCTCCACGAGCTGATCGAGGTCGACCGGGTCACGCGGGACGAGCAGGTACGTCTCCAGCCCGGCGACGGTGAGCACCCAGCAGAGCTGGCGGGCGAGGTAGCGGTTGGACCGCTCGGACAGCACCGTCTCGAGCACCTCGCGGTCGGTCAGCCCGGCCAGCTCGGCCCGGCCGGTCACCTGCGCGAGCTCCTTTTCCACCGCCAGGCTGGGGAACCGCGGCTCGATCCGGCCGAGCGCGTAGACGAAGGCCGGGGGCGGGAACGCGGAGCGGCCGACCTCCGGGGCGTCGTCGCTCGCGCCGTTGTCCGTCTGGGTCATGGCTGCCTCCGGGTCCTGCCGGTGAAGACGAGCATCCGGTTGAGGGCGCGGGCCCGTTGCTGGCAGGAGTCGCACGGCCGGATGCCGGCCACCGACGTCGCCCGCTTGAGCAGGTCGCCCAGCCCGGTCTCATCCTCGACCAGGAACCCGGGCAGGCGGATCCGCCGGGGCTCGGTTCGGGTCGGCGACATGGGATCTTTTTCGGTCACTGGGCTGCCTCCTCTGGCGATTCCACAGTTGCTGGTATGCCGCCTCCGCGTCGAGCAGTGGGGGCGCGACCGTCCGGCGCCCGCCCGGCGAGGCCAGCATGGCGTGCTTGATCTCGGCCGCGGACGCGCCCGGGAACGCCGACCACAGCAGGGCCGCGGCGCCCGCGACGAACGGCGCCGCGACGCTGGTGCCCGCGAGGACGGCCGACGGGCCGCCGGGGGTGAGGCTGCGTACGCCGGCGCCGGGCGCGCCGAGGCCGCGCCGGCCGATCGAGGCCCCGAGGTTCGACTCGGCCAGCACCCGTCCGGCCGCGGAGTAACCGACCACGGGCAGCACCCACCGGTGCCGGGTCACGACGGAGCCCGCGAGCCGGCCCTGGTTTCCGGCCGCCGCCACGACCAGCACGCCGCGCCCCAGGCAGTAGTCGAGCACCGCGCACAGCCCGGCGTCGGCACCGGCTCCGTCCACGGCCGCGCTGATGTTGACGATCCGGGCGCCGGCGTCGACGCACTCCGCGATGCCCGCCGCCAGCTCCGCGGGGGTGGCCCGGGGCGCGCCGCCCGGTCCCGGCTCCAGGAAGATCGGCCGGACGAGCAGCGGGCAGCCGGGGGCGATCGCGGGCGCGTCCGCGCCCCGGCGGGCGGCGAGAATGCCGGCGACCGACGTCGCATGCCGGCAGGCGGCGCTGCCGGCGTCGGCGCGGGCGCCCCGGCGCACGTCGAGCGGCCGGACGGCAGCCGCGGCCAAGTCCGGGTGGTCGACGGCCACGGGACCGTCGACCAGGCCGATGGCCAGCTTGGGGCTGCCCTCGCCCAGCGCCATCAACGCCGGCAACCGCACGAGCCGGAGCGGATCCATCGCAACACCCCGAGTGGGAGCAGAAATCGGTAAAGCGATTAGATCGGCTGGGCGGGTGGAAACCGTTGCGGGGTCCAACATCTGACACCGCGGCAATACCTGCCCGGCGTACAGTCGGTTCCGGTTCGTTATGTATTTCTCGCGACGGAAAGGCCGAAGGGATGAACGGATACGCGCCGGAAATTGTCTCGATCGCACTTCGGCGGGGGCCTTGTTTCGGCACCTGCCCCGTTTATGAGGTGACCTTGGCGGCCGACGGGACGGCGACCTGGAACGGCGAGCGCTTCGTGGACCGGACCGGCCGCCACGAGGGTCAGGTGGATCTCAACGACTACGGCCGGTTGAGCCGCTTCGTCGCGCGGGCCGGCTTCTTCGACTGGGCGCCGGAGTTCCTTGCCAATGTCAGCGACCTGCCGGACTATTTCCTGACCGTGGTCACCGCCGACGAGACAAAGACGGTGCGGCAGAACGGCACCGACCGGCCGGCCGACTTCTGGGTCATCGCGGCCCTGGTGGACCACCTCGCCGAGGCCGTCAGCTGGAGTCCGGTCCCGCCCGCGGACCCGTGCCACGACTGGAGCGCGGTGCACCGGCACCAGCCCGCGCCGTCGGTGCTCACGGTGCTGGGCACCTGCACGTTCCCGACCGCCGGGTTCACGGTGGAGTTGCGCCGCAAGGCGGCCCAGGGCATCAATCCCCGGGATCTGCTGCTGGAGCGCGTCGTGCACCCGCCCACCGGCCCGGTCGCCCAGGTCGTGACGGATGTCGAGGCCCGCTACACCGAGGAGACCGAGTTCGACTTCCAGACGGTGACGATCCTGCCGGACGGGCCGTCCATCCCCGTCGAGGACGTTTGAGCGAGGTTCTCGACCGCCGCCAAGACCGCCGCCACGTCCCACTGCTGCCGGGTGAAGGCGGCCGCGATGCCACCCTCGTCGTTCAGCAGATAGACCTCGCTGCGGTGCCGGTTGACCGTCGACGGGCCATAGTTCACACCGAGGTCGAAACGCTGCCGGATCTCCTGGAAACCCGTGGTGACCCGGAAGAAACGGGCGTCCTCGCCGAAGCGTACGCCGCGGTCGGCACCATAGCGCCGGAGCCGGTTCGGCAGGTCGAAATCGGGGTCATAGGTGATCGCCGCTAGCCTTACCGCGCCGGCCATTCCCCGTTCGGCGAGGCGGTTCTGCAACGCGGCGAGTTTGCTGATCGTCAGCGAGCATTTGTACGGGTTGTCGCACCGGGTATAGAAGAACGCGACGATCGACGGCCGGCCCCGGAAGAACTCCCCGAAACTCGTCGCCCGGGCGTCCTGATCCTCGAGCACGGCGTGCATTGTGGTGTCGCCCGGCGGCTGCTCGCGCAGCGCCGGACCGGCGCAACAGGAATGGCCGGGGGCCGGCGGCTCGGGCACGCACCCCGCCAGCCGGTCCAGAACATCCTGGATCTCCTTCAGTACGGGACCCGGGAACCGTTCCCGCTGCCGCGCCAGGAGTTCGAGTTGCGGCCGGATCGCCGCGGCCCGCGATCCGAAGTGGCCGACGGTCCGGACCACTTCGGTCAGTGCCGTCGTCGGCCGCCGGTACGGCCAGACCGGCTGGCACTGCTCGAAGCTGATCGTCGCGTCGGCGCCGGCGAGGTTGTCGACGGCTCGTAACAGCGCCGCCAGGATGTCCGCGGTCGGCGCCGCTAGGCCGCGCAGTCCGACGGCGGCCCCGGCGACCTCGACGGCGACGTGCCCGGTCGCCAGCGACTCGAGCACGAACGGCAGGGCCGCTTGCGGCACTCCGGTGTCCGCGAACGCGGCGAGCAGATAGCCGCGCAGCCGGCCCATCTCGGCGGCGCTGCGGTTGCGGTAGATAGGCAGGCTCTCGGGCAACAGCGCCGCGAGTTCGTCTGCACCGCCGGGCGCGTGGCGCAGGCGATCGATCAGCGCACCGAGATCCGTTTCGGACATCGGCGCGTTCGGCGCCGTCACGGCTCGGGCCGCTGGGCCAGCAGATCGCGGGCGACCTGAGCGAGCTGGGGTGCGGACTCGTCGCCACGGACCTCGCGCACCCGGTTGACGAAGTCGGCGTCCGCGTAGAGCCGGTCGGTGTCGCCAAGATGCTGCAGCGCGCTGAGGCAGGCCGTGCGTACGTCGGGATCGTCGCTCGGGTCGGTGGAGATCTCCTTGGCGACCGCTTCGAACCGCTCCGGCGTCAGGAAACGCAGCGCGGCCCCGCTCTGCTGGCGTACGCTCGGCGCCTCATCCTTGTTGCGCAGGATGCCCTCGAGGGTCGGCTCGGCGTCCGGATAAGAGCCCATGAAGCGTACGGCCTCGGCCCGCACACTCGCCGAGTCGTTGCGGTACAACTCCTGCAGCCACGGCAGGTTGTCGAGGTGATCGTCCTCGGCCAGCAACAGGATGGCGCGTTCGCGCTCGACCGGCAACGGCCCGTCGCCGCGCAAGGCGCCCAGCAGCGTCGCCTGGACGACCGGATCGTGCTGCTGCGCGAGGACGCCCACCGCGGTCTCCCGCAGCTCCGGCACCGGGTCGTCGACCAGGTCGTGCAGCACGTCGTCGTACGCCTGCTGGTGTGGCCGGAAGCGCACCACCTGGAAGGCCGCGCCGCCCAACGTCTGCAGCGCCACCGAGCGCACCGCGGCATCATCGCCCCGGTCCCGCACGATGGCCAGCAGAGCCTCGATGTATTCGGCGCGGCGGCTGAGCGAAGCGCCCAGCCGGCGCAGCACCTCGACGCGCTGCTCCGCCGGGAGCGCGGTGTCGGTCAGCACCGCCATCGCCGGCTCCTGCTCCGGCTGCGACCGGAAGGTCTCCAGACCCGGATCGGGCCGGTTCGCCGCGGCGGTCGCCGCCAGCTCGGACAGATACCGCGATTGGGCCGCGCGCGCCGCATCCGTCTGGCGTCGTAACTCCGCTTCGAGCCTCTCGGCCGCTTGTTCGGACATGCCACTCCCCTGTGGTCAGCCTGGTGGGTTGGACGGCGCGACGCCGTACGGCACGTCGTCGTAGGCGAAGTTCATGTCCGACTGCGCGTTCAGCAGGCCCTGGTAATCGATCATGTCCCCGACCGTCGGGGCCGGGCCCGGGGCGGTGGCCGTCGGCACCGCGGGGAACGGGGTCCGGGGCGCGTTGCCCGGCCGCGGAAAGCCCGTCACGTTGTTCCAGGGCCACATCGTGTCCAGCAGGTTGTGGCCGATGTCGGTGGCCACCGCCGAGCCGGCCGAGCCGCGGAAGAAGTAGGCCCTCGGCAGCGTGCCGTCGAAGCGGTTGTTGAACCACTGCCAGAGCGCCCACAGCCGGTCGACGTTGCAGTGCAGGAGGAAGAACAGCGGATCACGCGGTGCCGTGCCGGTCGACCGGATCCAGCCGGCGAAGCTGGTGTGCGCGAACCCGTGCGGGTCCCCCTCCATCTCGTCGAATCCGCCGGAGTCGGTGCCGGTGTCGAAGATCGCGTCCGGCGGCAGGCCACCCATCGCCAGCGTGGTGCCGTCGTCGCTCACGAACGCACCGGAATTCTGCACGTTGAACTGGGGCCGCCGGCTGATGCCCGGGGCGCCGTCGGTGTTCCACTGCCGCAGCAGGTTGGTCGCGCTGAAGATGACGTCGCCGAACGGCCCGGTCCGGCCCAGGAAGTCGGCGGCGAACAGCCTCGGCGCCGGCCGGTCGAAGCGCCAGTAGGGCAACGTCACGCTCGGGTCGATCCGCTGCAGCTCGCGTTCGAGATCCAGCAGGTAAGCCCGGTGCCAGGAGAGGAAGCCGGGCGCGCCGTGTGCCTGGTTCAGCGCGAGGGGTTGCCGGTGCATATCGCGAAAGTTCTGGAACAGGCCGGCGCCTTGATCGTTGAGCTTCGCCAGCGCCGTCGTGAACCGGTCCCGCTCGGCGGCGCCGAGCTCGTTCGCGTCCTTGCGGACGCGGACCATGACGGCCTTGGTGGTCAACGCCACCGCCTCGCCCGGGTTGGCCACCCGCAGCACGGCGTCGCCGTCGGCGCTGCTCGCTCGTCCCACGACGCCGGCGACCCAGAACTCGACCGGCGTGCCGTCGGCCGGAAGCGTCAGATCCAGCGATCCGGTGCGCGGCTCATCGCGCTCGGCGGCGAACTCGAGCTGCCCGCCCGCCTGGGCGTCGTCGTTGCTCACTGTCACGGCGACCGGATCGGCGCCGACCGGATCGACGACCCTGGCAGTGGCCCGCACCGGCGCCCAGGTCAGATAGTTGCGCCCGGCCGCGTCCGGGTTGGCGATGGCAATGGCGATCTGCACGAGTCCCCCTGATGACCCCACTCGCGAGTCTCGTCCCGGGACGCGCGCGGCGACAATCCCCCACGTGGACTGTCACCCGTTCGGGGAGCTGCCCGGCCGGGTGCTCAGTGGTCGCCGAGCAGGCGGGTGGCCAGCACCGCGGCCTGCGTACGCCGTTCCAGGCCGAGCTTGGCGAGCAGGCTGGAGACGTAGTTCTTGACCGTCTTCTCCGCCAGGAACATCCGGCCCGCGATCTCCCGGTTGGTGAGGCCCTCGGCGACGTACTCGAGGATCTTGCGCTCTTGATCGGTGAGCCCGGCCAGCTCGCGCGGCTGCTCAACCCCGTTGCGGATTCGCTCCAGCACCCGCGCGGTGACCGCCGGGTCCAGCAACGACTGCCCGCCGGCCACCCGGCGCACGGCGTCGACCAGGTCGGTGCCGCGGATCTGCTTGAGCACGTAGCCCGAGGCGCCGGCCATGATCGCGGCGAACAGCGCCTCGTCGTCCTCGTAGGACGTCAGGATCAGGCCCTTGATCGACGAGTCGATCGCACGCACGTCACGGCAGACGTCGATGCCGTTGCCGTCGGGCAGCCGGGCGTCCAGCACCGCCACGTCCGGCCGCAACGCCGGGATGCGCCGGGTCGCCTCCTGCGCGGAGCCGGACTCGCCGACAACCTCGATGTCGCCGTCGGCCTGCAGCAGGTCGATCAGGCCGCGGCGGACCACCTCGTGGTCGTCGAGAAGGAAAACTCGGATCATTGTTCCTTCCTACCGCCCCACGGCCCCGCGCACCTAGGGCCGAAGGTCCCGCCGCGCCGGTTAGCCTGTCGGCATGGCAGAGAGATCCGCGGATGGCCGACCCGAACTGCCCTCGCTCGGGCTCAGCCCGCTCTCCCGGGTGCGCCTCGACGAGCTGCTGCAGGAGATGCTCGACCGGGTCGGCGAGGTGATGGCCAGCCGGGAGCGGCTGCGCGCCCTGCTGGACGCGGTCGTCGGCATCGGCACCGACCTCGACCTGCGCAGCACCCTGCAACGCATCGTCGAAGCGGCCTGCGCGCTGGCCGGCGCCCGCTACGGCGCGCTCGGCGTGATCGGCACCGACCGCACCGAGCTGGCCGACTTCATCACCCACGGCATCGACCCGCAGACCCACGCCGGGATCGGCGACCTGCCGCACGGCCGCGGCGTCCTCGGCCTGCTCATCACCCACCCGACCCCGGTCCGGCTGCCCGACATCACCAGACACCCGCGATCGTACGGATTTCCGCCGAACCACCCCCCGATGCACAGCTTCCTCGGCGTCCCCGTGCGCACCCGCGACCAGGTCTTCGGCAACCTGTATCTGGCCGAGAAGCTGGGCGCCGCCGAGTTCAGCGACGACGACGAAGAGATCGTGATCGCCCTCGCCGCCGCCGCCGGCGTGGCCATCGACAACGCCCGGCTGTTCGCCCTCGCCCAGCGGCGTGAACGCTGGCTCGCCGCCGCCACCGAGATCACCGGGGTGCTGCTCGGCACCGTGCGCCGCACCGAAGCGCTGCGGCTGATCGCCCGCCGCGCCCGCGAGGTCTCCGGCGCCGACCTGGTCATGGTGCTGCTGCGCGACGAGCCGAACGCCCGCTACACCATCGAGGTCGCCGACGGCGCCGACCCCGCCTGCGCCATGCTGACCGGCAAGCTGATCCCGGTGGGCAGCGTGGCCGTCGCCGAGTTCGGGCAGGAGAAGTACCGCGTGGTGGAGAGCCTGTCCGCCGCCGCGGAATGGCCCGGCCCGGTGCCGGACGGACCGGCCCTGGCCGCCCCGCTGGCCGACTCCAACATCCTGCACGGCGTCCTGATCGTCACCCAGCCCGCCGGCCAGGTCACCAGCGATGAGGACGCCGTGCTGCTGTCCACCTTCGCCGGGCAGGCCGCCCTGGCCCTGGAGCGGGCCCGGGCGCAGGAGGAACGCGAGCAACTCGCCGTGCTCGAGGACCGCGAACGGATCGCCCGGGACCTGCACGATGTGGTGATCCAGCGGCTCTTCGCCACCGGCATGCAGCTGCAGGGCGCCGTCCCGCACGCCGCCCGGCCCGAAGCGGTCCGGCGGATCAACGCCGCCGTCGACGACCTGGACGCCACGATCCGCGACATCCGCCGCTCGATCTTCGAGCTGCGCGCGCCGGTCGGCGCCTCGCTGCGCACCGAGCTGCGCGAGGCGGTGGACGGGGCCGCCGAGGCGCTGGGCTTCCGGCCGACCCTGGAGACCTCCGGCCCGGTGGACAGCGCCATCCCCGACGACATCGTCCCGGAGCTGCTGGCCGTGCTGCGCGAGGCGCTGGCCAACATCGCCCGGCACGCCAAGGCCGGCAGCGCCCGGGTGTCCGTACGGGCCGCGGACGGCGAGGTCGTCCTGCAGGTCGAGGACGACGGGATCGGCATCGACCCGGCGCTGGCCCGCGGCGGCATCGTCAACATGGGCGAGCGGGCCCGCGATCTGGGCGGCGCCTTCGAGGCCGGCCCCGGACCGGGCGGCACGGGAAGCATCCTGACCTGGCGGGTGCCGCTCGCCGGATGACCCGAGGGACACGGGACCTTCGGCCCTGAACAGGCCCGGCCGGCAACCGGCACCGTGGTGGGAGACCCGGACCGGAGGTTCCCATCATGACCCCGCTAGAGCGAGCTGCCCGTGCCGCGCTGCACGCGCCTTCCGTCTTCAACACTCAGCCGTGGACCTGGCGGATCACCGGCGACGCGCTGGAACTGTGCGCCGCGGCGGCCCGCCGGCTGGACAGCACCGACCGTGCCGGCCGGCTGCTGATCCTGAGCTGCGGCGCGGCGTTGCAGCACGCGCGGACGGCGCTGGCGGCCGACGGCTGGACGGCGCGGGTCGAGCGCTTCCCGGACGGGTCCCGGCCCGAGTTGCTGGCCCGGATCCGGCTCGGCGAACCGGTGCCGCCGGACCCCGAGGCGCTCCGGATGGCCGCGGCGATCCCCCGCCGGCGTACCGACCGCCGGGCGTTCGGCGAGCGCGAGGTTTCCGAGTTCGAGCTGACCAAGCTGCGCCGCTTCGTCGAGTCCGAGGGCGCGTACCTGCACGTCGTGCGGCCCGATCAGAGCGCGATGCTGGCGATCGCCACCGAGCTGGCCGGCCGCGCCGAGCTCGCCGATCCGGACTACCGGGCCGAACTGGGGCACTGGACCAGCCGGCCGGGGTCCACCGGCGACGGCGTGCCGCCGGCCACCGCCGTCCGGCCGGAGCTGCGCCGGGTGCCGGTCCGCGACTTCACTCCCGGCGCGGCCACGGGGCTCGCCGCCGGGGCCGGTCACGACCAGGGCGCGGCGTACGTGGTGATCTTCGGCGACGGCGACCGGCCGGTCGATCTGCTGCGCGGCGGTGAAGCCCTCTCCGCGCTGTTGCTGCTGGCGACCGCGGACGGGCTGGCGACCGCGCCGCTGAGCGACCCGGCCGAGGTGGAGTGGCCGCGGCACTTGCTGCGCGGGCTGCTCGCCGACGTCGGCGAGCCGTACGTGGTGGTCCGGCTCGGTTATCCGGTGTCCGCCGAGCCGCTACCGCCGGTGCCGCGGCGCGAACCCGGCGACGTCATCACGATCACGGAGTAGCAGGTAGCCGGAGCTTTGGCTCGGCCGGTTCGAAGGAGAAGCGTGATGAAGGGCTATCAGGACGCGGACCTGCGGCGGGCGGCCGCCGCGGGCATCCGCGCGCCCTCGCTGCACAACACCCAGCCGTGGTTTTTCCGACTGTGTGCCGGCGCGATCGAGGTGCTGGCGGATCCGGCGCGGCGGCTCGAGGTCGCCGACCGGACCGGCTGGGCGGTGCGGATCGCCTGCGGCGCGGCCACGTACAACGCGCGGCTCGCCCTGGCCGCGGCCGGCACACCGGCCGAGGTGCTGCTGCATCCCGACCAGGCCCAGCCGGACCTCATCGCCCGGCTCACGCCCGGACCCGTGCGCGCGCCCACCTACGCGGAGCAGGACCTGTTCGCCGCGATCGCGCGCCGGTACAGCAACCGGGCACCGTTCTGGCCGGACCCGGTGCCGGCCGACGCGCGGGTCCGGCTGATCGAGGCCGCCCGGACCGAGGGTGCCTGGCTGGACCTGCTGGTCGGGATGACGGCTCTGAGCGGGTTCGCGGAGATCGCGCAGAGCGCCGACCGGGTGCTCCGCCGCGACGTGGGCTACCAGTCCGAACTGGTCGGCTGGACGCACACCGAGGCCGCCCCGGACGGCGTGCCGGTCACCGCCGGCGGCCCGGTCGCCGAGCCGCAGGACCTGCTGCCCCAGCGGTCCTTCACCGAACAGCGGCGCGCCCCCGGCCGGGACTACGAGCCCGAGCCGCTGGTCGGCGTCCTGGGCGCCGCCGGGGACACCCGGATCGACCAGATCGTCGCGGGTCAGGCCCTGCAGAAGGTGCTGCTGACCGCCACCGACGCCGGGCTGGCCAGCTCGCTGATCTCCCAGCCGATCGAGGTGCCGAGCGCCCGCGACCAGCTGCGCCGTTCCCTCGGCCGGGCCGGGATCCCGCAGCTCGCCCTGCGCATCGGTTACGGCCGGCCCGGCCGCCCCGCCGGTCGGCGCGACCTCGCCGACGTCCTGCTCCCGGCCCTCCCGTGAACAGCGCCGGCACCATGCCCAGCGTCGCCATCGCATCGGGCGGGCTCACCACCGCGCAAGCCGCCGCCCGGCTGGCCGCCGACGGCCCCAACACGGTGGCCGCACCGCCCCGGCGCCGCCTGATCGGCCGCGTCGCACGACAGCTCGCCGACCCGCTGGTCGCCCTGCTGCTGGCCGCCGCCGTGGTGACGGCGCTGCTCGGCGACCTGCCGGACACCGCCGTCATCGTCCTGGTCGTGGTCGTCAACACGCTGATCGGCGTCGTCCAGGAGGTCCGCGCGGACGCGGCGATCGCGGCCCTCGACCGGCTCGCCTCCCCCACCGCCCGGGTCGTCCGGGACGGGCACGACCGGATCGTGCCCGCCGCTGAACTGGTCCGCGGCGACCTCGTCCGGCTCGAGGCCGGCGACATCGTGCCGGCCGACCTGCGGCTCGAGGAGGCGCAGCGGGCGGCCTTCGACGAGTCGTCGCTGACCGGCGAGTCCGTACCCGTGCACCGCTCGGCCGGCGAACCGGCCGACGCCGGCACGGTACTGAGCACCGGGCGGGCCGCCGGCAGCGTGCTGCGCACCGGCCCGGCCAGCTCGCTCGGCCGGATCACCGAGCTGGTCGCCCGCACCAAACCGGGACCGACGCCGTTGCAGCGGCGCATCGCCGGGCTCGGCCGGGCGCTGGGCATCGCCGCCGTCGCCGTCTCCGGCGTCGTCTTCGCGCTCGGCGTTCTGTCCGGGCAACCGATCGTCCGGATGGCCATCACCGCCGTGAGCCTGGTCGTCGCGGCCGTCCCCGAGAGCCTGCCGGCCGTGGTCACCCTCGCGCTGGCCCTGGGCGCGCGCCGGATGGCCCGCACCAGCGCGATCCCCCGGCGGCTGCACGCGGTGGAGACGCTGGGCTCGGTCACCGTGATCGCCTCGGACAAGACCGGCACCCTGACGGAGAACCGGATGACCGTGCAGCAGGCGGTCGCGCCGGACGGCACCCGGTTCGCCGTGTCCGGCGCCGGTTACGCGCCGGACGGGGAGATCCGGCGCGACGACCGGCCGGTGCGGCCCTCCGGCGATCTGGTCCGGCTGGCCCGGGCCGGGCTGCTCTGCAACGACGCCGACCTGATCGCACCGGACGGCGAGCAGCCGGACTGGACCGCGGCCGGCGATCCGATGGAGGCC
>Ga0307515_10010343_pt1 | contig 17889 bp, 3 predicted proteins | sample 17_EM_MG_FD_194513 | JGI IMG/M metagenome (GOLD analysis project Ga0307515, IMG submission 194513) | Populus trichocarpa ectomycorrhiza microbial communities from riparian zone in the Pacific Northwest, United States - 17_EM | ecosystem: Host-associated > Plants > Roots > Unclassified | place... | reverse complement strand
CTAAGACTTAGGGTAGAAAAGGGACGCTAGGCGGACAATACGGCAACTATATATAAGATAGTAAAACAAACGGAACGCATTATACCAGGACTCGAGATTACCCAAATCCAATGGCTTTAATAGGAAAATGCAAACTAAGCATACGATAAGAATAATAAAAGAATACGAGGGTCGCTAGAGACTCGCTAGGGAGACGCCGGTCGAACGTATAGCTCCCTTATTATTAGCATATATACACCAGGAATGCAAAAACTCCTTATCCAAAAAGGTATTATTATAAATGGCCTTATATATAACGCAAGGCTCTATAACTATAAACTCCACCTAGAATAATGCTACTGCTGCGTATAATGGGGACATACCCAATCCATATGCGCAGTATAGGTGTGCTACGGCCACTGTGCAGGCCCCTATAATATAAGAAACTGCTTAAATTAAGACCAAATAAAATGCGTAAACTGCCACCGAAGCACATATAAGGCGTGGGAGAAAGGAGACTGCATTAAATACAGGAGACGGAAGGTAAGGGCTTAATAGCTGCGGGAATAACTGCACACTAGGTTATACGAATGGAAATAACAGGCAATAAGCTAGGGGGGCGCAGGTGCCTTTTTAGCATTTCCTACCTTTAACACCGGGGGGCTAGGCCAGCTATCCCAAGCCTTAATAGGCCAGAAGCGTTGCTACGCGATATTACTAGACCGTATAGGGATATAAGGATTATAGGGGATATAAGGAAGAGGACGCCCTATAGGAAGACTATTATGGACAGCTATAGTAAGCTTAAGACCAGGATAATTAAGAATTAGACTTAACGCGGCAAATATAATATTTACAGCCAACTCTTAAAGGGTATATAGCTAACCAGTAAGAATAGGGGAGGAACCGGAGATAATAATAGATTTAGATATAGAAGCGCTACTAGGAACATAAGACACGGGAATAAAAAGCTTTATATAAAATGAGTAGTAACTAGGATATAAACACAAGAGATAGAAGCTCTAAATGTCCTAAAGAAAGTGGAAATAGAGGAAGCAAGGAACGAAGGAGAGGCGAAGAACCCCCGCCGGGGGTCCGCCACCTATCCATTATATAGTATAACTGCGGCAATATAAACCACCATCTTGTAAGGCCCTTGCTAGACAGCTTAGACCTAAAAAAATACTATATCCTTACTATACAAGAGCCGTATTATAATGCCTATATATAATTAATATACTGCCCCTAAGGATTCCAGCTCCTATATAAACCAAAAGCAGCTATACGCGTGTGCTTTATAATTAGTAAGGCTATCAGCCTATCCTTATAGTTATAGCAGGCAGTTAACCTAGATATTGCAGTTATAACAATCTAGATATATAGGGGACCGGTTTAGATTATTAATATATATAACCCTAGGGTCAAAGGGGTCCCATAAATAGAGAATATTATATTAGTAATAAGCTTACTAGAAACCGAAGATATAGAGTCTATTTTATTAGGAGACATAAACCTCTACTACCCGCGGTAGGGGGGTATCTATATTACTGCCGAACGATAGGTAGAGTGCTTACTAAAAGCTATAAATACCTAGGGCCTTAAGCTAGCTACCCCCCTAGGAGTAATTATATGGTAACGAGGCACTGCTAGAAGCACAATTAACCTTATATTTATGGACGAAGGCCTATACCAGAGACTCGAAAGGTGTAACCCTAAAGAAGAATAGGCACTCGCTCTAGACTATATCCCTATTTAGATACAGCTAGATCTAGATATTAAGGCATAATTAAATAGTAAAAGATACGTAATAAGAAAGCTTAAGATAGACAGCTTCCTTAATATAGTTAAACAACAACTTTAAGACCTAGAAGAAATCTACCTAATACCAAATAAGCGAGGCTTAGTAGCTACCCCTAAGGAAATCAACTAAAGACTAGAAAGGATTTAGGCAGCAATTAAAAATAGGTTAGAAGAGTACTACCTAGTCTTAAAAGCGGGCCCCTACGCGTAACACATATGGTCCGCATAATGCGCGGTTTTTATTGCCAGCTAATGACGAGTAAGAAGAAAATATATAAGTAGCCACTATCTTAAAGATAAGAGATATTATAAAGACATAAGAAACCAGCTAAAGAATACCCTAAAAAAAGAAGTAAGGAATAGCTGGAGACGGTTTATAAATAAGTATACTACTAACCCGAGCCTCCCCTATAATAAAGGTCTTTGGAGGATAGTAAAATAAGTAAAGAGAAAGGTAGGACATTTAGTAGAAGACTTATACCTTCTGCCCCTGTAAAGACTAGGTGAATTACTGGCTATAAGCGATAATAATAAGAAGGCAAAAATCCTTACAGAAAGATTTTTCCCTTAACCAGCTTTAGTAGACCTTAGTAATATTACGGGCGAAGCACTAGTAACTCGCCTAAGGGTTAACAGTGATATAATAACTAAAGAAATGGCTAGAACTATTAGCCGCCTTTTAAATAACACAGTACTAGGACTAGATGGGATCCTAAATAAAGCCTTAAAGACCTGCAGACTACTAATAGCACCTTAGCTTGCGGATGTAGCTAGAGTATACTTTATAATAGGCTACTACCCGAGACTTAGAAGAGCTATAATAACGTTTATTCTATATAAAGAAGGTAAAGCAAACTACTTATTTCTAGGGAGCTACCGCCCTATTACCTTAGAGAATACCCTTAGTAAGATCTTAGAAAGGGTAATAGCGGACCGTATAGCAGATATAGTAGAGGAACACGCCCTACTACTATAAAGCTAAATAGGGGTAAGAAAGAACCGCTTAACACTATTAGCACTTACGCTACTTACTGCCACTATTAAATCAGCATGGGCAATGCGAAGGGACTTTATAGTATTAATGCTTAGCCTAGATATTAGTGGCGCCTATAATAACGTACCCTATAAGCGTCTCCTATACATCCTTAGAGTAAAAGGCTTTCTAGAATGGATTATATAATTTATTTAAGGGTTTATAGGCTAAAAAGAAACATTACTGGTCTTTAGCGGATATTAAAGCCCTCCTATCGCAGTTGCAACAGGAATACTATAAGGATTACCCCTCTCGCCTATACTTTTCCTTTTCTTTATAAGCAACCTGCTTAATTCCTTTAAAAAAGGGGCGACCTAGGGGATAGGCTTTATTAATAATATAAACCTAATTATATACGGGCCAATAGCCGTAGAGAATTGCAGAATACTAGAGAAAGCTTATAATACCTATATAGAATGGGTAAGACGATATAGAGTCCAATTCTCACTAGAGAAGTACTAGCTAATTTATTTTATAAGAAAACGCAACTAATCTATAGATCTCCAGTATATAATTCGTATTTAAGGCTTTAAGGGTTAGCCAGTTTAGGGCCTAAGAGTATTAGGAGTATGGGTAGATAGTAAGCTCTAGTAGAGCGCATATGCGGCCTAAGCGGCCCGTAAGGGCTAAGTATAGTACATCGCATTATCTAGGATCGTTAATTCTATATAGGGCCTATGCTTCTAGAGGTTACGCCTACTATATATAGCAGTTGTCCGGCTAACCATGATATATAGGTCCAGTATTTAGGCCATTAGAGAATCTAAGAAAGGCCCCCCTAAATTGCTCCTTAAACCACTCTAAAAGGTCTAAACAGCCTACCTCTAGAGTATAATAGGCGGATATAAGCGAACGGCTACAGCACTGCTTAAGAAGGAAGCTAATATTCCCCCCCTATAACTATATATTGAAGCCACTATAATATAAAGGGCGTAAAAGGAACGCAACTCTAATGTTATAAAGTATATTAAGATACGCCTAAATAAACTATAGAGGGACTTTAGGGCGCCTTATAGGAGAATAAACTAATAACCCCAAAGTAGGGAAGATATATTGGAGAAACAGGTGAAGAAAGTAGAAGAAAAATGGTGCTGCTTTAGGGCCTAGGCCTATATAGAGGAGGAAGGGAAACACGTAAGAGGCCAGTAAGGACAACAGTAAGAGAGAGAAAAGAGCCGAAGTAAAGTATAAAAGAACGCCGGGAAACTAACTACTATAATATAATACTGGCTGAACCAACACTAGAGAGGTATATGGGAGTTAAAGGTATAGAGGTTAACTAAGGTAAAAAGAACCTAAGCCGTAGCATGGTTAACGCTATAGGGGGTAAATACCCTAGGGCTCTAAGAAGGCCTAATAAAGGTAGAAAATATAATGGCAATACTCTTAAGAATAGGAGTAATAGGACTAAAAGACTGGCTCTACTGGGTAGGTGTCCTAGTAGGTAGCCTAAGATGCGAATGTGGCTGGCTAAGACAGACACTAAAGCACGTAATACTACTATGCCCCTTACGTACTAACTAAGAAGCAATACTCTTAGTAGCTGGTATAGAAAACTATAAGACACTGCTCTTAATATAAAAAGGCCTTAAGGCAGTTACCCAGTGGCTTATTAGCTAAAATGTACTAAACCAGTTTTGGGTTATAAAGGAAATGGTAATAGAAGGCAGGGGGGTGAGCAACGGGTGCCCCCTAATAACTCTATAGTAGTAGAGTAAAGTTTGCGATACTAGCGCGTCCGTAGGCTTGTTATAGCAGCAGTGGTTCCTAAGGAGGTTAAAAAGTAAGGTAGTAGGAGTACTATAGGTGACTCGTAGGCGCCTTATAGGCGAGTCCTAAAAGGCGGGGAGATGGATTACGGGGTTTTCTTAAATAGAGTTTTCTCCCCATATATATATAAGGAGTAGTCCGCGTAGGCCCAATAGGGATCCAAATCGGACGTTAAGCAATGAATTATTATTATATCTTATTCTTCTTACTACCTATTCTAAAATAACCTAAATCGTGGGTTAATCGCTATTATTATAGAAATACACAGCACTTCTAAAGAATAGATAGGAAAGCTAAATAAAGAGAAGGAAGAGAATCCCGCTATCCTTTAAACTTATAACTTTGTTAACAATGCTCTAGACTTACCATACTTAGTAAAGGAGACCCCTACGCTAGAAGAGGATGCGTTAGCTTAGTATACTGCGCTTATAAGTTTAAGAATTAAAGGTCTATTACTCTTTAAATTTAGAAAATCTTATTATATATATATCCGGTTAAAAGGCGTAACGGGGCTTAGTAGTATCCATTTTTAGGTATTTATAAGTTAGTTTAGGACCTAGATGGTTAAGTATAGGTCTAATAACTGTATATACCTTAACGGCATCCTACTAAAGAAAGGCGAGTAGAGGGCTATACTTTTATTTAAACCCAACTACATCTAATATAGGGCTATCTTATTACGAATTCGCATTCCCTATAAAATAGTCAAGATCCTAAGCAGTCTATTCCCTTCTCTATATACTTAACGGGCTAGTTTTAGATATGGAATTAATAATACTATATCTAAAGCTTCCAAAAGCGCTACGGGAAGCACTATTACCTTAGCTGCTATAACTACTTAGTTTAAGTAACCGATTACTATATAGTCGGATTTTATACTTCTTAAGTAGCTATTTATTGCGAGTAAGAAGAACGCTTACTATATAATACATGCAAAGACTAGTTAGCAGTATATTGCGGTTCTTTATCCTATAGACTAGGACTCTACTTTTATGCCAAACATACTTAGAAAATTCCTCCTATTAGTATCTGTTTGTACCCTTTAGGTAGCTGCTAAACCTATTTTCTTAACTAACTGACTTAAAGGACCGGTATATATGCGCTCTAATAGATATAGAGATGGGACTTAACCAAGAGGACACTAAACTTATCTTTTTATACTTTGGCGATAAAACTTTAAGGGATATGCGTCTTACTCTTTACTAAGCCTATACTATCCTATTCTAATTATTATGCGCGCTCTCTAAATGCTATATTAAAGGCATTTACTATAGGAATATAAAATCTCATTTAATAATCCTACGGCAACCGAGCTATAACAAGGCCGTACTCTCTGGCTTTTCTTATAGCTTGGACAGCGCCCCCAGTAACAAAGGGAGGGACGTCTATAGCGTTATGCGAATTATCAAAAACCGTTTAACCGGTAAAGATAATCACCATAATACCGAAACAGTATTACCTAAGTTTTTCTCTAATCTAGATAATTTCCCTAAGCCTATAGACCCATTTCTTTATTCAATTATTAGCCGTGTCCGCTTAAGTACAATATACTAATTTCCGACATCCTTAGACCTTTAAGTGGAAATTTTATAGCTTACTAGGGGGTAGATAGGATTACAATTTAATTACATACTAGCGCCTAAACTTTTTACGCTCTTTATACGCGACAGTAATAGAGGGCTCTAAGTAGAGACTAAAGGGCTATATTAAATGCTCTGGGTATGCTTATAAGTTAGAGGTCGTCTTATTAACATACCCCTTTAGTAGGCTAAGAGGACCTTCTATAGCACAGACAGATATTATTTAGTAAAACTCGCTTAAAAATCATTTTACTATTTTAGACTTTATAAAGTCTACTAAAAGATTAAAAGTAAGTCTAAGGAGGCGGCTATGCTTTAGTGCACACCTAGTTTAATTTAGATTAATATTTCCTTTAAAATTTCCTACTATATCCCTATATATATGGCAAATGTTACCCAGCTACTGGCCCTCTTAGATAGTTTACCTTTTAAATTTTGCCCTTATAGTCTGCAGGAAGTCCAAGGAGTTACACTACATTAAGGTAAATATATTAATTGGAGCAGCTTCTACGGCCTTATATAACAATTTAGGTAGAAGGTATCTACTCTATCTAAGGAGAAGAATACCAATGGCCTAGGCGAGCGCTTTACTGGGAATGATGCCTAAAAATATATTCTTCTATTTATAGGTCTTCTATTATATAGCATTCTTCTTCTCTAACGACTTAATTTATATATAAAGTAGGATGCTTAGAATAATATATAGCTGCCACTTTTTAAAACACGTCGACGGTGTAAGGACTTTAGCCTCTCCGAGTTAAAAAATACGATTAAAGAATTTAAGTCCTTTACCTTAAAAGAAAAGAAACTTAGTTTATTTGCATGCTTCTATACTTAAAACTCTGCTATAAAGTATAGGAGTGACACCTCTGTTAATTCTATTTAGACATTAACCTCGTTTACTAGAGGAGAGGAGTTAGGGGAAGATTGCTTTATATGGCGAAGAGTAAAGCGTTAGCGCCTCCGTTAAGAGGCTGTATCTCTTTTATAGGTGTAGGGTAGAGTGTTATAAACTTATCGCTATAAGGAATAAATTATAAAATATATTTCCTTCCTTATATATATAAACGAAATTAAACTACTCTATATTTGCTTAAAATCGTAGTTAGACTTATAAACAGTACCATACGGAACGCAGAAGATACTACTCCTAAGTAGAATTTAATGGTATCCCCTATTTCCACTCTAATATAAGGCTAAGCTAAGTGAGCGGCGAAGTACTAAGATATTTAGACTAATACCGGTACACACGATATTCCCGAAGGAGTTATATACTTATAGCCGATAACGTGTTACTGGGCGTGCTAAAGAAAGTGCTTTAAATTAGACGGAAATTCTGGAGCAAAGATAATACCCGCTTAGCTCTTAGGAATATTAGCGCTAGATTATTAAGCAAATATAATGCCTACTTATTGCCTGAATATCTACTAGCTATCTAAGACGTACTAGGCAAAAATAGCACCTACTTATTTATTGACAAAGTTTCTAAGGTACCTATACTAGTCCCTATAAAACTAGCAGTTATAAAGGGTTAAAAGCTTCTAGCCTGATTTACTATAGGGTATTTCTTAATCTGTAAGAAAGTGCTAGCGGAGAGATATATTCTTCTTTAAATTAATCCCCAAAGCCTTAATCCCGGCGACTATATCCTCCTTATATACGTCTTACCTAGTCCTCTTCTATATTATACCTTATATTGCGATTTTTATTATCCTATATTTTACGCTCTATCTATTATAGGATTTCTTTTCTACTATTTATCTTCTTAACTGCACCTAAGAATGTAAGAACTTTGTAATATTTCCCATTGTAAATAAATTCCCTAATGTTAAACTGAATCGGACGTGCTTACCACTATCTCACTACTATATCTTATTACCCCGCTACTTACCATTAAATATCTTATCAAATGCCTTATTACCTATTTTTATTACCAATTACTAACTAAATAACAACTACGTCGTTATTCTATTTACTACCTATTTGCCACCTATTGTTACAATAACGATATATTATATGCGAACGCTAGATAAACAAGCATCAGATTTATAGAATTGATAGCTACGTACGGCTGTCGTGGAGACTTAAGAGGATTGCTAGAGAACTTAACAGGAACGCAGCTGCGGCTAAATCTATATAAGGGTGTTGGGGCGGATAAACTATCTGCCGACGTTATTAAATAAGAAAAGGAACCAGCTATATATACGGCGTAGCGCTTATAACGGGAGTCCCGTTATAGTACCCCCCTTCTAAGGGGTGACAGGTCTAATAGGGTAGGGTTAGGAGTTATTATGGGAGTGTAGACACTGGGTAATCTAGTGATCGCGTGCGCCATAATAGAGACAGAATCCGTTCTTTATGCGATACGCGTAACGCTTAGTAGACTTAGTAGAGGACAATCGCAATCGCAATAAGGTAGCGGATAATGGACGAGAGCAGAAACTAGGTAGGGCCCTTAACTTATTTCTAGACTAGAAAGCAGGGGCAAGACTAGCGGTTTAGAGCTAGAGGTTAACGTCCATAGGCTTATAGGCGGCAATAGGTTTCTAGGCTGGTTTCTAGACTAGCGGGTTCTAGATTAGGCAACGGGAGTAGCAATTAAGGCGCTAGACGAGCTTAACGTACTTACTATATAATAGGCTAAATAGGGTATCGCTTAACTCCTTAAGAGACTGGCGGAGGGCAGGATAAAAGCTACGGTGGAGCGCCATAACGCGTAATACGTCTGGCTAAGAGGAAGCATTGGCCTTATATGCGAATTGCTTAAAGTAAGTAAGGTACGTAATAAGCGACTCCTTTTCTCTCTAGCGTACAGACGAAAAGCGCTAGACAGCCTCCTATTGTTCTCTTAGGTTGTAGTAGAGGCGCTAGAAAAAAGAAAAGATATCCTTAGGGTCCTAAGACTGGGTATCTTTAGCTAACTAGCGGAGGTATAGGACAGAAGCCTACTAGGACTACTTAAAGCGATCCTATATATAGTTAAATATATTAGTACCGTTGAGCTAATTAGATTAGAGCTTTGCCCTAATTAATAGAAGCTACGTATATAACGTAAGAGGCTTACTATTAAAGTATAGTGGATTAGGGAGACGCGGATAAGTAGTTAGAGTAGGCGTAGGGCGGGTCTGGAGGTAAAGCTAAAGCTAGAGCTAGAGCTAGTGAACGTTAATGTATAAGGCATTAAGGTCTAATTAGAGCAACTAAATCTTAGTACGCTAGTTCTAGAGTTCCTACTATAGTTACTATACTAGCAGGAAAAGAGCTAGGTTAGACATAGTAGCTGTCTAAAAAGAAGGAAGAAAAAATCTAGACTAGATACGTCGAAGACTCTATATAGAAAGTCCGTAATAGCTCTACGCTATTGTTAACGTCTGGCTAAATAGGGCAAGCAATCCTAATGTTACGATAATAATGTATTATATGCGAACGCTAGATAAATAAGCATCAGATTTGTAGAATTAATAGCTATATATGGCTGTTGTGGAGACTTAAGAGGATTGCTAGAGAACTTAATAGGAACGTAGCTGCGGCTAAATCTATATAAGGGTGTCGGGGCGGATAAACTATCTGCTGATGTTATTGAACAAGAAAAGGAACCAGCTACGTATATGGCGTAGCGCTTGTAACGGGAGTCCCGTTACACCTATTTAGTATATATAATAAGGCTCTAGAGCCTCTTGCAATACTATATAAATCCTTATTTTCTAACCTTATTTTTAGTATAATACCTAAAGACGGTTTTCTAGCCGTGGTATTAGTAATGGGCTAAAGTATAGCGGACAGCCACTAATATTAAGAATTTGTAAAGCTATTGGGTTATATATATAAAAAATTCCTTAGCTTTTACCTTAATTTTCTTAAGTTTATAACTATTGTAGTAGGTAAATGGAGCCTAGTCTATATCCTAAGCGCGGATATAGGTATATCCATCTCTCTAAAATCAGGGGTTCTTTTAAGCCATCTTTATAGTAATACTGAGACCAGTTATTCTTGTAAGGTTACGTCTTTATATAGAAATAGAAAGGACATCTTAATCTATAGCCTATAGCACAACCTCCTTACCGATAAATATTAAGGCAAGTAATAGTTAACTCTTATATGTCGCCTAAACCTCTTAAACTAAGGCATATTAGATATTTATTTCCTTTAGGCTTTATTATTAACATGTTATATAGGGCCTACCTAACTAGAAATCTGCTTATTAGAGGTATTACGGATAAGATCTAGGGCTGCTGCAATCCTAAAGTTTATAATAGTGAGTTGTAAGTTGTATATATTGGGATAAAAGAGTGCCCTTCGCTTGCAATTCCCCGGCAGATCGCTAGCGTACCTCTAGCCCCCAAGACTTAGAAGAGCCTTGCGCCAATACATTACTTAAATTAAGTGTGTAATATTCAATTAAAGCGATATAATTGGCGCAAGGCCCTTATTGGAACTGCGCTAACTACCAGAATTAACAAGATAGTGTAGTGGCGGTTATTAACCTCTAAACTGCATCGCTTTAATCGGGTGCGCAATATTTAATTAAAGCGATGTAATTAGCGCAAGGCCCTTATCCAAACTGCGCTAATGTAGTAGTAATTATTAACCTCTAAACTTTAACCCACCTAAGCTTATAGATAAGTGGAGGGACGAAAAGTAGGAAAATAGAAGACTAAAAACGGATTCTTTACTTTTTAATAATAGTAACTAAACCCCAGATTAAAAGCGCTTGTGAGAAATAGTAACTAATAGCTAGGGTATATAGCAGCTTGGCGAACCGGAGTACTAAGTTAATAATATATAGTCTACAGGTAGCTAATGCGTAAACTAATATAGCAAATATTCTCATTATATATGGCCGACGAGGTTCGCTTTTTCACTATAACGTTCTATAAGAAACTTCCGGAAGTTAAGTGCACGTGCGATTACTAAATCTATGACTATAGTATTAGCACTTAAGTAGGATAGGTATTAGGGTAAGTGTGGTTTTTAGAAGAAGGGAAGGAGATAGGTGAGAGCTTTATTAGCTCTAAGTATTCCTCAATTAAAGTAGTTCTTAGTTTAAGCCTAGAATCTAAAAGATACTATTTATTAAATTTTTCGTCCTACTAGATGGTTCTGGGAGAGTTATCTATATACGTTTCCTGCTTATATAAGCAGATTCCCTTTATTCCTTTTTTGGTTAGTATCCGTAGTAATTACTTCGGACTCCATAGATATAGGCCTATATTAAGGCCTATACTTATAGTAATTAGATTAATATATTCTTATTTATTTATTCTAATATTATTTAGTTTATTAGGTTATAAGCACTTATTGCTACTAAGCTGCGACGGTTTAGCTATTTAAAAGTTTAGAAGATTAACGCCTTACCATAGGTTGTATAAAGGGTTACTACACCTATGCTAAGTCATTTCTTACTGAAAATTTATCGCTGGATTGGGATTTTTTACGCCAGTTAGAATATTACGTACGTTTGAATTGTTTATACCTAACGCGTCGCGTACCTAAAACATCACTATAAGTACACCTTATTATTTCCCTACCTTTGCTATAGCTCTTAACCCCCCCCCTATAGAAGCTGTATAATGTCTTATAAGAGGGAATTAATAATATTAATGAGTTTGCTAAAGGGTAAGGCTATGGCGTGTTTATTTACTGATTAAAAACTAATAAGTAGACACTACCTGCAGTATAAAAAGTATGGCTCCGCTATACTAAAGGCCGCTCTTATAAACCTACCGCTAGAGATATTTAGAGTACTACATTATAGCGCCCTAAGTTATCATGCTTTTTAAATTCGTGTTTGTAATTAGAGCACAGATTTTATAGTATATGTCCTATAACGATTAGTTCTAACTATTTCTAAATGGCACGAAACCTGCGTATAAGCACTAGTAACTCCCAGGAAGAAAAAGACCAGATATTTATATAGGCAGCTGCGACCCTAGAGTATTTAAGCATGTTGCTTAGCTGTCTAGGTTTGTAGGAGTAGGAGGAGGGTAGCCTAGGAGGACTTGCTAGGAGACCACTAGTATAGTAGAGAGGCTAGTAGCCGTGTTTATGCCTTCTTATCTAAGTGTCTAATGCTTTAATTCTATAGCTTGCTAGGAGAGACCTATTTAAATTACGATTATTTAAAACATTTTCTTCTTGTTTCTAAAGGCTGATATTAGTTAATATCTAGAAAAAGTTAATAGTGTGCTTATATGTTATATAAATAGGCTAGCTAGGCTTTCTAGTCCTCGTTCTAGGCTAGGTTTCTAAAAATCCTAGAGTATCGTTCCCTATATGCGTCGCCACTACGCCCTAGTAATTTAGCCGCAATAATCTTCTAATCACTAAGTGTTTTTTTGAGGTCTAGGAGCAATTTATCTTCGTCTTTATTCTAAGCTTTTCTAGATTGACTATTAATGTTAAATAGACCCGTATTATGCGAAGGATCAATCTAGGAATGCTATAATGCTCTAAACTTAACAAGCGCTATTAAAGAGTTTGTTAGCCCTATGGAGGCCAACCTTAGCCGCTTAACTTGGCGGGCCAGTTTATTTAATGTCTTTAAAGTCAAAATCTTGTTTCCTAAGGATGGATTAATATTTATTACAATAGTGCAGGGAATATTCTTGCGTACGTAGTGTTTGCAAGGCCTTCTACTAGAACACTTAACTTTTAATCCTTTATAACTATTATATGTCCTCTAGGTAAGCGTAGGGGCATTGGTTTTAGCGTGGACCTTTAGGTATATAGTGAGGTTTTCCTTGCGATCGAAAGGTTATTAAGAGGCATGGTAGGTTAGAACCATATAAAAATACTACTTAGATCCCCTATATATCTAGTGTTTATTTATCTTATACCGTTTTAGATGTTTAATAAGTGTAAAGGGTTTAATCTCTTGGTATAAAGGGTGCATGCACTTATAACGCCGTTCTTTATTAAGTATTAGTAATTACCGTTACTTATATAGGCGGGAGGAATTTAACTAACTTTCCTTTATCCCTAATAGCCAAATAGTAAGTTATCTAGGGTTGGCTATATCTATATAGTAAAGTTATATTAAGATAAGGATAGTTAATGGATATACGTGCGGTAAAGCTCTGGTTAGGCGGATTTGTAACTGCTCTGACTATAAATAATAATATTGGGGGTTAGGACGGGGTTGGAATTGAGCCCTATAGTATTGCTGAAATAGTAATACTCTTACTTTGTTTATGTTTAGGGGGTTTAAAGGAATTGTTTTTTAAGAGAGAGAGTAAAGAACTAATATCTATAATTAGTAATTGTGGAAACAAATATAAGGGAATAAAGTAGAGGGGTAGGCACTAGGGGTATAAAAGGATAAATGTTTATAGCTCAGGTCTCGCTATAGCACCCCTATAGGTTAGTGCGTAATTATCTCTTTTAAGCCTAGTTAGGCTAGTAGATACTATAAGTAGGGATCCTTGTGGCGCTTTAGCGAGCCCCTTCTCGTCTATACATTTAAGGTTACGCTAAAGGCTTATAAAATGTAGGAATTATCTCTCCTACAGCAAAATATGCGTACTTATGCTATTTATAGGTATGGCGCCTTATCTAATAAAGGGCAAGTCACTTATAAGAACTTTAGGTAATAGATATCTTTAAATAAAATATACTACGTCTACTCTATTAAGAGTTCTTATCGACTTCTAAAGGCTAAATTTTATCTCTAGAGTTTTAGCTCTTAAAGACTAAATAAAGAGTTCGTTCTGCCGAAAATTTATTTATATAACTACTAGATCTATTTATTAAAATGCGTTAAATTTACCTAAGCTAGTATAGAAACCCGGTGTTCGTTTTCTTAAAAGAGGTAAGTTAAAATTATTACGATTTTGGGTCAAGATACGCTATAGGTAGTAGGAGCTGACGAATTATAGTAGTACCCCCTGCCGCGCCTCTTCCTTAGGCACTTGTATCCCTTATATTAGCAACTAGCTAGGGTAGTAGAAGGCTTTATAATTACTATTTTACGGGCTATAGTTTAGTAGTCTGGGCATCCGATATGTGGTAGAGACGGAAGGAAATAGTGCTGGCGTTTATGGCTTGATTAAGGCTGGCTCCCTAATTAGACGCATTGATCTAAATTAAAATAGCTGGCTGTGAATTTGTATAGACCACTTGCCGCTTACCTCGAAGTCCTATAGCAGGGGTAAGCTTAAGGCGTGTGCATTATATAACGACTGCTTTTATACTATTTGTTTTGACAGTCTAAGAATTAGAAATGTATTAATATTGGCGAGTGGTTAGCTAAGTTAAAAATACTAATCTAAAAAAGCTAAAAGAACGCGCATTGGAAATCTCTTTAGATTAACTCCCTATTATCTTCTAAGACTATCTCCCTATCTTCTATAAGGAACTTTACTAGGCCCGACCCCTAATGCCACTTCTCTTAAGGAATCCAACAATCTATAACAGGAAGGCTATTTATTAGGTCCTTTAAATGGATACTAATTATATAATAGTTTAAGCCTTTATTTAATAAAGAAAAAGTCTAAAGTAAACTACGTAATCTTTAGTACTTAACCTATTCTAAGAGGTTAATTACTAACTAAAGCTATTATATAGTTCCTGGTGTATATCTGCCTCGATTAGTATTATCTATTCCGTTAATACAATCCCTAGCAGCTTTCTTTACTTAATTAAGGAGAGTCTTCGCCTCTTCTTTCTATATAAAATGACCCCTACCCAAATATTTAGATGTAGCTTTAGCGACCGTCACAATTGATATATATCTACTGCTATAACCACCAATCCTAGGCAATAATTCTCGATCAATAGCGATAACTGGTATCTCTGTCGTAGTGATAAGCAGGGGCGAAGGATATGGATTGGGAGATAAAGTACGAGGTGGAGCTAGCGTAGGATGTAAAGTAGTGTTGTATAGCAGAGTATAGGAATAGTTAAAGACGGCTCCGATATCCTAAAAACCCTAAAGAGCCACCTTAAACCGTAAGTCACAGCTATTAAAGCGGCCTTACTTAGTGCATAGAGCAAAGGTATAAAAGAATTATAAGTGACTAGGTTCGCGGTATTCTAGACGGCTATAGAAGAAGAAGAATCTATAACGATAAGGGTATAGGCGGTATACTATTATACAGAAACTTATAGACAAATGTTTAATAGTAAGGCTCCTCTAGCTATACTCTTATGCTCTAAAGATGGATAGTTCTCCGCTAATATATCTTAATCCTAATAGCCTAAAAGTTTTACCCTAAAATAATTTCCTATCTTAAGAATAATGGCGTAGGAGGTTTAATAGGGTGCTAGCTTATAGGTATCTTCACTTTAACCTAGCATTGTCGCTAATAGCCTAGATACAGCACCCTTTGTAACTAGCAAAATATTTCCTCCCTTAAGCCCCTTAAATTAGGAACCTTATAAGTAAGGTTTAAGGAATATAAAGATATATAAAGATTGCAAAGTTACCTTAGCTAGTAGCTTTACTAGTATAGGCTGTATAGGAATAAATCGTTGTGGATAGAAAAAGTTTATTACTAGGACTCCCCTCTTCCCTAATAGCCTTAAGGTCTTTTGTCTATAAACTAATACCTTATACTATTCTATTAGAGGGGATAGAGCTTCTAACTTAATCTTACGTAGCCTAAATTTACGGACAATATTTAAATAATATATCCTAATAAAGTGTCCTAGTGGCTTTTACGGAGCTAGTAAATATTATATAGCCTTTTTTCGGTTCTAAAGATAAAAAATGTCAGCTATAATAGAGTCTAAGTAATTTACTAATGTAGTAATTAATAAGGGAGTATATGTACTGTTGGGTTTACAAGTTAACAGATTGAAAAATGTATATAGTAAAATCTCCTTAATACGATATGGGGTATATAACGATAACCTCTACATTACGATCTACACCCCTTAATTAAGCCTTTTTTGGTGTAATATTATAATAATCTGACTTTTGGCAATATTATTAAGCACCTACTACTAATATCGGTATAACTAGTAGAGAATTTGTATAGAAGAGGGCCCTATTTAGCCCGCGAGGTAGATATTCTAAGCCTTTTTAGATATTAGGCTCCTTTTTTTCCTACTTATTTACCTAATACGTAACTCTTAATATAATAATACTATTGGTATTATGATACGCTTAGCCAAATAAACGGTATTGTACTAAAGAGATTTTATTATACTGTTTTATATAGCTTATACTAAACGGAGTAGTGGGTTTTTTTATCTATAGGGAAATGAGAACGTTTTAGTAGCGTAATTAATTACATTAATTAGAGTAATCTTGCTAGGAAAATAGTTTAATAAGAGAAAGGTAGATAAGCTAGATTTTAAGATATCTATACGTTTAAGTAGGCTGCGTAAGAGAAGTTTGTAAAGTTTAACAATTTAGCTATATTTATAAAATTATCGTAGGCCTTCGGTAAGGCATATTATAGAGAGGATTTATCAAATACTTAAATAGTAGCTTAAATGCTTTTATTCTGTGCCAACCAAATTAATATAAGATCGTTTTTTAAGACTATAATGAAGGGCTTACAAGAATTATTATATGATAACGGCTACACTTCTAGAGATTACTAAATACCTAGACCTTTAAGAGATTTAAAAGGGTAGGAGAAATAAAAGTTTAAATCCTAGAAGCGGCCCTAGTAAAGTCGTAGTAAGTTACCTAGCTGCGATTTTGCTAGATTATCCGTTTGGAGAATAATTACTTATAAGGTTAGTTAAGAATGCGATAAGTACTATATAATACCTAAAATGGATTTAGTTAATCTTATTCTAGAATACTAAGGAGGAAACAGATATGGCTCTAGAGAGGGCTTATATTATAATTGCTATAAATAACTAATAGTTATCTGGCTTTGTTAGGTAGGATATAACGGCGTAAAAGAGGAAGGAAAACAGTAATATAATAGCTAGCTTGATTCTCTCGCTAACTATAAGCCTAAAAAGGAGATAGATTAAAATTATAAGTAAAATAGCTAAAACTACCACCGCTATAGCTATTGTAAGGTAGTTTAGCTTTGTCTTATCTAGAAGCCTAATAATAGGATTATTAGTTTTTGCTAAGGTTTTAGGAGTCGAAAATATATTTTAGTATAGTTAACGACACTCCTAGCCGTTTAGTGTTAGAGAATCTTACCTTTAGTAGTTTTATATAAGACTTTATAATAAATCTTTTAAGGGCCGAATGGAAACTTAAGTCTTAGTCTCTAGATAAAATGACAAAATCATCTATTAAGTTAAGGAACTCCGTTTCTAACTTTACTATTAGCTTCTCATTCTAGTAGTAATTAATAATACTATAATATATATAAGTTCTTAGCCTTTTTAGTAATATTAAATTCCGTTTATAGTCTAAAAGCTTGTCTATAAATATAAGTAATGCTAGATTTTTAATTTTTATAGCATTAAGTCACTTACCATATTGCTTAAGCTTGTAGTTAATTTTATTAATTAGGTTTTCCCTTTCTAATTGCTTATCTGCCTTATCTCTGCGTATTAACTAAATTCTATACTTGTTTTTTTCGCTATTAATGATGTTTATATTAAATAAACGTTTTTCTAAAACTACTAGCTTATGTTATTTGTATAATAGAAGTTGGTTTTGTAATGTCCTAAACTATTAGAATATGTGGAAATCTGGATCGCTGTTATAAAACGCTATAAGCCTTAGATACCCTCTGGCATACTAGTTAACTAAAATACGTCAATATTAAGATATTTAACCCTTAGATAGGATGATTAACTTCGCTTATA
>Ga0307515_10010342_pt1 | contig 17889 bp, 5 predicted proteins | sample 17_EM_MG_FD_194513 | JGI IMG/M metagenome (GOLD analysis project Ga0307515, IMG submission 194513) | Populus trichocarpa ectomycorrhiza microbial communities from riparian zone in the Pacific Northwest, United States - 17_EM | ecosystem: Host-associated > Plants > Roots > Unclassified | place... | reverse complement strand
AGGATATCCTTTAGGCTTATTAGTGATATACGCCCTTCCAAATCTTTATTATTCCACTATTTAAAGGCTCTAGTTTTAAAGCGTATCTTAGGATCTACTTCCGCCAGCTAAGGGTATCTAAGGATAAGGTTATAACCTACGAAGTTAGCCGCCTAGAAGGGTTGTGGGCCGACTACCTTAATGCGGTTGTGCATGTTGGCTACTAATACTGTAAGCTTATAGGCACTATATAGCTTAATCTAATGCTTATCTAGGAAGCCTGCGGTAAGTTTCCGCTACCTTTATAATGGGATAAGTTTATGCTCTTTTACCAAATTATATTATATAAGATTAATTTCGGTGCCGCTATTATATAGTGCTTAGAACTGTTATACCTCACCTATAAGGAGTGTTATTTCTAGCTTAATAGCAATATAGAGAGTCTCTCCTTCTATATCTTGCCCTAGTTGCAGCTAGGAGAGGTCCGCGACTAGGGCTTTTCTTTTTTTAGATTATTAGTGCGGTTATTACCCTACTTATTTTTCTAATAAAATCTACCTCTAGAGTTTTCTCTTAACTTTTTAAAGTGTTCCTATAAAGGTGCCAGACGGGTATTAGGTTAACCCTAGGAGTCTTTTCCGTTATTTAAGGTTCCTAACTTTAACCCTTCTAAAGTTCTCTTTAAGAACGGCTTTTTTAAAGGTTAGGTCTGCCCTACGTTACTACTAAAGTGCCCACGCTTTTAGTAACCCCCCGGCTTCCTACCAGAAGAGGTCTAGTTTCTTACCGCATCTTTAGCGTTTAGAACTACTTATTCGAAATCCGCATATATAGTAATCTACAATAGGGCTCCCACGCGCTTTATTTCGTTACGAATTACTAGCTTAATTCTAGCCTAAATAAACCCAATCTTCTCCTTCTTACAGATGCTACCGTCCTTATTTTTAAAGGGCTCTAAATCTATCTGCTAAGTATAAGTTTCTATAAAGTTTATAAACTGGCGGAAGTTATAGCGGTCTAGCTGTATCCCATTCTAGAATAGCTCTATATTATCGTATTATATAATATACGGATCTTAAGTCTATTTCTTTAAGAAGGTTTACAGCTATAGCTATATAGTAATTTGCTCTTTATTAAGCTAATTAAGTGCGATCTAGTTTAGCAATTGGTCTTTAATCTTACTAATAATCTAGCGTATACGCTCTTTGGTATTATCTCGTATTATTAGTATCTTAAAGAAGTTGTTTACCTTATAAACCTAATCGTCTAGCTGCTGGGCGTTGGGTCTATAGCGGAGTTCTAAACTATTAGAGGCCTTAGCCAGTCGGTCTATATCCTTTTTCTATTTATAGCGTAAATAACTCTCCAAGTCTTCTACACCTCCTTAGGTAGGTACTAGGTAGCTCCTAAAAAGCCCTTAGCCTTAACTAGGTTATAAAAGAATTTACCTAGCTTAGATTAAACCCTACTAGATTTAGATTTACCCTTAAAGGGTTCTAATATATTTATTAGTAGCTTCCTCCTACATAGCTTCTAAGAGCCTTACAATAGCTTCCTAATATCCGTCTTAAAGGAGATTAATATAGGGCTCTTAACCTTCCGAACTCGGGCCTAGGGAGGCTCCTGCTATAGAGGTAGTATTAGTACTAATAGCTAGTATAGGCTTCCTAATAAGGCTCGGGTCTTAAGTTAGTGATTAGCTTGGATTACCCAAAGAGGTAGGCCTACTTAGCTTATAAGCAGTCTATACACCGCCACTATGCCAATTATAGGCTGGTGGTCTTCTGGGAGGGTTCTGGTTAGTTCCTTAGTTAGACATATTAGTGTATTCCTCTAGCATTTCTGGCTTAGGGGAAGATCTTAGAGTCGCCTCTAGCGCTTAATTTTCTAATTAGCCTAGGTAGGGCTAGAGGGGTTCCGGTTGCTTTCTAGTAGCGTTATAACTATTATAGAGGGTGTCTACGTTTTCCTTAGCGGTAACCGTAGGTGTATAAGAGTCTTTAAGCTCCTAGAGCATCTAGGTATTAGGGCTTATTCGGCCGTCTTGCCTAAAGGATTATATTATCGCAATCTCTCGCTATTAGAGGGACCTTTCTACCTTTATGCGACGGCTTTCTATAAGGTATCCGTAGAGTTTCCGTTTAAGTTATCGCGAGATTTTAAGGGAGGATAGTGGTTATAAACAAAAGATATAAACAAATAATCTGGTCCTTAAAGCCGACTACCCTTCTAAAAAAGAGTAGGAAGGATTTGAATGTGAGGGGATCTTATAGACAGGGGGCTATAAGGACACAATTGGAACAGGATAGATTGGTAAGAGAGACGAATCCTTAAGGAGGTAAGGCCTCTGGGATCGTAGAGACTATATACTACGGGCATATGCCTCTAGTACGTGACCGGCGACTATCCGAGGGGCGTCTAGGGGTTATCCTAAGGGCAACCCAAGGTGTCTATAATAATATCCCTTACACCTACTTCTACCTAGAATAACCCTTAATGCTAGAAACCGATGCCTTAGATGGCGTAATAGCTAGTATTTTTTCCTAGAAGCAACTAAATAGAGAATAGCACCCTATTGCGTACTACTTAAAGACCATAATAAATGCTAAGCTAAATTACCCTATCCATGACAAAGAAATGCTGGCTATTATCTCTAGTTTTTAATACTAGCGTATATAGCTATAGGGGACCCCTAAGCCTATCTAGGTAGTTTCAGATTATAAGGCCCTAGAATATTTTATAACAACTAAGGAACTTATAGTATAACGGAGCCTTATAGGAGTACTACGGTGGACTTGTTATTGAGTTGGGTATATAGGTATAAACAAGTGTTAACAATGTAATAACAACTAGTGGAGTGGTTGCCTAACAGATTAACTCTAATTATATTCTAAGATTTACTATAAAGAGAGAACTATCTGGGTAGGGACTGTGGTCCTTTAAATATATAACCTTATGCCTAAGAAATCCCTTCGCTTTATAAGGTACGTATACTCTATTTACTCTATCCTATAGATTATATAGATTATATAGATTATATTACGTAACCTCGGCTACTATTCCTCGTTATATAGTTCTACTAAATCTATTCTAGACTATGCCCTTATTAACTAACTAGCTTCCTCCAACTCCTCTCCTAGTAGTTATAATATTATACTTAAGCTGTCCGTAACACCATTTCCCTCCTCTTTATCTTTGTCCTTAAAGATTCCTAACATCTCCAAGTTGTCTACTAGAGGTATAATGTCCGTTTATTAAATTTAGTTAATATCCTTACTTATTATACCTAAAGCCTCTTCTTTCTCTTCTATAGCTCATTAGTCTCGTACCGTTGCTACAATACTGTCTCTTAGTAAGATAATGCTATCTCTATATTCTTATTATGTAAAAGAGGGGTTAATTTATATTATATTAGCGAGTCCTTTGTCCTAACAACTATCCTCTTACTTAGAGTGCACTAAAGTAAACGTTTAATTGTTCTATAATGTTCGTTCTATTTTTAACGCTAAATGTACATATCCTATAACTTTTAGTAGTCTTTAAGTTCCCTAAGTAACTTATTATAGGGTCTTGTGTTTAATCTACCGCTATAAAGCTTAACGGTGAACTTGCAAGTGCCTTAGGCGAGATTTGTCGCCTTTAAGACAAAGACCACACTCGCGCTAAGTAGGTAAGAGATAAGGAGCGTTATACCCTTAAAGCCCGCGCCTCTGCTTATACTTAACTGCTTTATCTTAAGAAAGTTTGTAAAAAGGTTTGTTCTAAGGAGTAGAAACTTGTCTAATAGGGTTTATCTAAGCTTGGTAATAAATAAGTAGTTCTTTTAACAAGGGAAACAACTCTAAGTAACGTAGTAGTTATTTTTTTTAGGTCCCCCTTAGGTAACTTATCCTTTAGCGATCCTTTTTTAATACTTCCTAACCTGCTTTCTTCTAATACTTCTGTACCTTTCCTATAGCATTCTCTAAATTACTTAGTAGTTTTTAGGTAGTCTTAGCGTAGCCTATCTACTTTACTTTATATTATATTTTATTATTAATGTCCTTATAACTAATAACCTTTAAAACTTGCCATTTATCTTTTTCTTACCCTCTATACGTATCTGCTTTGTAAACCAGTAGTTTAATATCTCTATATACTAGTTCTAGCATTGCGATATGTTATATAGGGTAGATCTTTATTTTGGCTAATAAGTTTAACTTAAACGTAACTAGTAAAATTCTTTACTTAATTTTAAAAGGTCCTAGTCTAACATAGTCTAACTTCTTACTTAGTTATTAACTCTTGAAATTTTTATATAGTAGCTATACTTTATCTCCCTCCTTAAGATCTGGTCCCTTAGATCTCTTAGTATTATAGTACCTTTTTATTTATTTTTATACTAGTTTAGCTGTCTCTTTAAGGTCTGTATAAAGATTTATTAAAGTCTTTATTCTTTCTTTAGCTGTGCTACTCGTTTTCTTTACTTAACGTAGCAATAATAACGTTCTTGGCTTATATCCATAATTCGCCTTAAATAGTAACGTTCCCATTCCTTCTTATAGTGTTGCATTATATACAAACTGTATAACTAGTAGTAACGATACCCAATTATTTTATGCGTGATTAATATAGTGCCTTAAATACTGTTTTAGTGTCTAGTTTAATCTTTCTATTTATCTATCTGTCTGCAGATAATATACTATAGATATTGCTACGCGAACCCCTTATTCTGCCAAAAATACTTCCTAAAATACTGCTATAAATCTTGGATTTCTATCCGATATAACTTTATTTAGTACTCCATATCTTATAAACACTTCTTTAATATAAATTCTAGCGATATCTTTTACTAATATCTCTTCTATATACGCTATAAAGTATCCCTACTTTATAAGCTTATCTACTATTACTAAAATCGCGTTATAATCTTATCCACTAATAGGATCTTTTGACTTTAGTAACTTAATAATAAAGTCCTATAATATGACTTCCCATGGTCTTCTTGGTATCTTAACTAGTTATAGCCTACCGTACGGCTTATACCTTACTAGTTTTTTTTTTTTAGCAATTTAGATACTTCTTTATAACTTGCTTTGCTAGTCCCTAGATTTCTTAAATAATGTACTCTTTTTAAAGTCTTAATACTAGTTCTGTAGACCCATTATATCCTTATATTATTCCCTTATAAAACTCTTTTATAAACTCCTCTGCAATTAACCTTGGAATATAAGTCGCTTCTCTGTTCTTATATTACTCTAAGTTTGGATCCTTACTTTATACTTTTTAGATCTTTTATATTTAATTACTTTCTAGTAATTTATATTCTTGTATTATTGCTAGCTTAGGATAATTACACTAAATTAATCTATTTTTACCCTTCTGCAACAAAGCTCCTAATGGCTTTTTATTATTTTATAATTCAGCCTTTTTGCTTAGAGTATTTGTTCGTGCGTTGTCTGTACCCTTAGTATACTAAATTTTAAAATGGTATTTTATAAGCATTTCCGCCTATCTAACCTGTCTTTAGTTGAGTTCCTTTATTATTAGGAATTCCGTAAGGTTCTTATAGTCTATTTTAACTATAAACGGTTTCTTTGTGCCTTGTAAGAATGCTTTCTATTTCTTAAGTACTATAACTATACCTAGCAACTCCTTATTGTAGATGTTGTAGTTTAACTCTAGTAGTGTTATTTTTTAACTATAGTACGCTACTAGATGCTATGCGTTTTAATACTTCTATAGCAAGTATGCTCCTATTGCAAAGTCTAATGTATTTGTCTTAACAACCGTTTCTAACTTTGGTTAGTAGATTTTAAGGATTGGTTTTTAGGTAAACAACTTTTTAAGTTCCTTAAATAACTTCTTTTATTTAGTATCCTAAATCTACGGTTCCTCCTTCTTGGTAAGCCTGGTAAACAGCTTAATGTTCTTTAACCACTGTGTAATAAACCTCCTAGAGTAGTTGCAAACCCTTAAAAACGATTTTAACTATATAATATTTTCTAGTTCCTGCTAACTCACTATAGCTTTAACTTTCTTTAGGTCTATGCTAATATGTTCTAGTTTAATAATAAACCTAATAAAATTGGTCTTTCTTATAAAGAACTTGCATTTTTTAATTACTACTAGTATCTATTCTTCCTATAGTCTCTTTAAGACCTATTTAACGTATTCTCTATATTCTTTCTTACTGTCTAAGTAGATGATAATATCGTTAAGATATACCATAATAAACTTGTTTAGGTATTCTCCTAACATACTATTAATTCGCTTCTAAAATATTACTAGTGCGTTTATAAATCCGAATTGTATAACTAATGGTTTATATAGTCCTTCCTTTAACCTAAAGGCTGCCTTTTATTCGTTACCTTCCTTAATTCTAATCTAATGGTACGCCCACCTTAGATCTATCTTCGTAAAGATTTACGCATTGCTAATCCTGTCCTAGATTTCGCTAATTAAGAGTAAAGAATACCTATTCTTCCTAGTAATGCTATTTAACTATTAATAGTTAATGCACATCCTAAGTTTTCCGTTTTTCTTTGGGATAAATAGTACTGGATATCCTGCTAATAACTATAATAGTCTAATATATCCCTTTTATAAGTTCTCCTAGACAAACTCCTTAAGCGCCACTAACTTAACCTTAGTAAGCTTATAGATTAGAAAGAACTTTAGACTTATTCCTGGTTCTAATTCTATTTTATAGTCCTAAGCTGCGTACTTTAACAGCTTTTTACTTTCTAATAACCATAACTTTTTGCCATATTTATGGTATCTTTTTAGTATATAATTTAAGCTTTACTTAGTCTTCTTATATATCGCTCCAACCTAGTACTATACTAACTTGGTTTGCTGTTATATCTTATATTATTAAGTATCTTTAATATTAACTTAACCTATAACCTAATTGATTTTTAGATTGTATTTCTATAACTAAGGCATTTCTAGTATCGCCTCCTCCTATCCTAACGGTAGGATATTAAAAGACATTCTAACCTATCTCCCTTTAATGGTTATCTAAATAGGTCCCATCTTAAAATTAATAATGCCTTCTCTATAGGCTATCTAATCTCCTAAAATTGTTGTAAGTGGATATAGGTGTTTCTTTTGTCTGTATGGTAACCCTATCCTTTCTATTATTGCGGGTAATATGTGGTTCCTTATTACTCTACTATTTATTAACGCTTTAAACTGCTAATCTTGCCAATTAACTTGTAAATTTAGGTGTTGTCCTTAAATTCCTTTAAGGGTTTAAGGCTCTACTACTAGTTCCCTCTAGTTCTATAGGCCTCCCCTTTTCCTAACTATTGGCTGCTAGATCCTATCTATACTTAGTCTTTTATAGGCCAATACTTAGTTTGTTTCTTATCCTCTATATACTATAGACAAGTATTCTTTAGGCACTTCTACTACTGTTATCCGTTTAGGCATTCTTCTATAAGGAATCTTCCTAGCTAAAGTATTAAGTCCCCTTAGCTTTATACTTCTACTGGGTGCCAATTATATATATACCTAGCGTTTTTAAACCATTTTTTGTCTAATGCCCAATATATCCTTGCTAGGTACTTCCGGTTTTTATTTTTAGGTGTTCTATACTAGTTGTATATATTATCTATATAAGCTATTTACAATAGTGTATAATACGCGGGATGACTTGGGTTAACTCTTAGCTTATTTTACTCTTAAGTTTAAACCTTTATCTTGCTAATTTAACTGCCGGTCTTTCTTCTGCGGGTATTAAGATTTATTACTCGCTTTTTTAGTCCCTAGATCCTTCTTCTAGGTCCTTTAACATTATAATTAACGCTCCTTTAATATAATTTATACGTTTCTCTGTAATAGGTTAGTCTTAGACAACTTTTTTATTTAGCTATATATAAAAGTCTTCCTATTTATTGTTGTGTTGTTACCTATACCACTTTTTATATAACTGGTTTAGTGTATATAGTCTATTTGTTAGAAAGTACCTTATTATTACTGTATTATAATATCCCTTAGTATATCTTTCTTTAAACCTAGTTGGAATCCCTAGATCCTTTTTTTATTCTAGTTTATTTAACTACTTTACTTTTAGTATGCCTGCCTTAGGCCTATTAGTAATTCTTTATATAGGTGCTCTATCCCTATTACGACTTGGTATAGCTAATCTTCTATCTAGCTTTTATTCTTGCTATATAATAATTCTTTATCTAAACTTATTTATAGTTTCTTGTTTTTTACATCTTATAGCTAGATTTTTGAAGTCTTCTTACTTCTTTATCCTAGTATTAACTTTTTAATCTTTAAGCTAAACACTATATTTACTTGGGATTGTTAACGTTCTTATTTGTTCCCTAAACTTGTAGTTTTTAAACTTGCGTTCTATACTTATTTGTTTATCTATAAACTAAGTCTTAGCCCTATCCTATTAGTTTTTATCTATTATAGGTGCCTTTATATATTTTATTTTACTTTAAGAATTTTAAGCGTCTTATATCTCGTCTTAAGAATCTTAAGCCTATAGCCTTTTGCCTTTATTAAGTAATAAGCTAGTACTAGCAGTTGTTTACTTGCCTAGTCCTTTTCTAATATTACTCCTATTATTTTATAAAGCGATAGAAATCGTATCTAATGGTGTTATAATACCCGTTTCTAAACCTTATATTATGACGGTTTTAGTTTCTACTTCTATTTTAACTTCTTTAAGGTCTGCTAGCTCCTAGTAAGCTGCTTTTATTGCCTTATTATTGGTAAATGCTTCGTTTATATTAAATTTATTATCTTTAATATCCGATTTATAAGCTGGTTCGTTGGTTCCTTTAAACTTAGATAACTTTAGCTCCTATAGCTAATAGCTTACGCTATACTTAGCGTCCTTATAAACTTAGCATGCGTTATTATAACAAAACGCGAAGTGCTGTATTAAACACTTCTTAGTTCCGCGCAATACACTAATATCCGCTTTATTATACTCTAATAACCTAGTGCCTTTTACTATATGGTTACTCTAACCACCTCTATAGTCTCTAGCGAAATAACCTTTTTTTTTATAATTTATATAAGCTCTATTTCTAAACTACTAATTTTGCTGTAGAGTCCGCCTAAATATTATCTACTGTTGCGATCCCTAGTTTGGCCTCTGCTCCTTAGTCCTGTAATTACTAGATCCTTAACCTCTGGGTTTTTATAGTTTCTTTATCTATCTTTTAGATTCTTTAGTACCGCTTAGGTCTATTAGCTCTGCGCTATTCTATAGTTTTTAACTCTGTGTTTATTATTGCGTACTCTGCGCCTTATATAACTATAGAACTCTTTCCTACCCTTTCTTAGCTTGTTCCCTTTAATAGATCCTATTATTAATCTTAATCGCTTAATTTATTAACTCTCTTAAAGTTTCTGTATCTTCTATTAGGATAATTGCGTCCTAGACTTTAGCCTTAAGTCCTTATTTATACTATACTATAAGCGCCCTATTGTTCTACTTGACCTATATAGTTAACGTCTGGAATTATGTTATATACTTAATTGCCGAAGTGCGTTATACTATATTCTAAAGTTTTTGTTCTACTATAGTTGCTGCCTTTAGGTCTCTAAATATTTGCGTTAACTATTCCGCAAACCCGTTCTAACTGGTAAACACATATTATACGTCCTAGTTAGTAGTTATTATACCATTTATCTATATTTCCGTAAGATATGGTTTAAACTACTTAAGTGCTTTTCCTATTAGGAACAACCCTGCGTACGCCACTTAATCTAATAATATTGCTAACTTCGCTCCTTCTTGTATAACCTTAAAGTGCATTTGTGTAAGAAACCCTTTAAGCTTTAACTTCTCTTCTAAGAATTATTTAATTAAAGGTAGCTTGACCTTTACTGCTCTAATTCTATTAATACGTTCTTTAAATATCCTATTATTATCTTATAAGTGATTAACTATTTCCTATAACTAACCTCGTATAATTAACTGCGAATTAGTATCTGCTATACTAGTGTCTCCTCTAGTACCTAAGGTAGTTGCTGCCGTCGATAGCGTTGTGACTGGTGCTTTAGGTGGCATGTTATTTAACTCTTCTATATTTAGTACTGTAACCTTAATAGTAAATGTATAACGGAGCCTTATAGGAGTACTACGGTGGACTCGTTATTAGGCTGGGTATATAGGTATAAATAAGTATTAATAACGTAATAACAACTGGTGGAGTAGTTGCCTAATAGATTAACTCCAATTGTATTCTAAGATTTACTACGAAGAGAGAACTATCTGGGTAAGGACTATAGTCCTTTAAATATATAACCTTACGCCTAAGAAATCCCTTCGCTCTATAAGGTATGTATGCTCTATCTGCTCTATCCCACAGATTATATAGATTACACAGATTATATAGATTATATTACGTAACCTTGGCTACCATTCCTCGTTATATAGTTCTACCGGATCCATTCTAGACCGTGCCCTTATTAACTAACTAGCTTCCTCCAAATCCTCTCCTAGTAGTCGTAATATTGTACTTAAGCTGTCCGTAATATACGGCCCGGTAGGCGCGCTAGGTAGATATTGTATTTTAGTTTAGCTTCCTAATTATATATAAGCCAGGCGCTACTAACTGTACGGACGCCCTTATAAGGCGTAAACAGGACCTAGATAACTAGATAGCTATAAAGATCTTATTATAGACCTAGACACTACTACGAGGAGAGCACCTTAACCCCTAGATATAAGCAGAACTAAATACGGACCCTTTAAACGCTAAGATTTGTCCCATTAACTCCACGGAACTTAACCTTATTAATAAACTGCTATAGGCAAACTATACAGCCCCTTCTCTACAGGAGTACCGCGAAAAGGTAAAAGATACTACTAGCCCATAGTCCCTCAAAAACAGACTGCTTAAGCACTAAAAACGGCTAGTAGTAATAGAGGAACAGAACTTATAGACCTAGCTTATTGCCGAAGCACATGCCTAGGTCTCTACGGCCTACCCTAGAAAAAATAAGACCTGCAGGATTATTGGCGACCGCTATTACTAACCTAGAATGGTTGCGGATATTAACCGCTATATACAGAACTGTAATAACTGCCGTAGGTCTATAATTCCACGAGATAAAACCCTAGGACTATTAAAGCCACTCCTAATACCAGAACGCCCCTGGTAGTATATCTCTATAAACTTCTACGAGCTACCTACAGACCGTGACGAATACAATATGGTTATAATTTTAGTTAACCGCTTTAGCAAGCGCCGTTCTCAATCCCTTGTTATAAAGATATTGTAAGCTTTGCAGTGCGGGAGAATTAAGTAAACGACTTGATTGTAAAATGTAGCTCTAGAGCCTCTATATATACATAAGGAAGGTATGGAATTAAATAAAAGGGGAGACTAAGACGTAACTAATACAGCGTGATATATAAGTGATACGTAAGCAATACGTAGGCAATACGTAGGTAATACGTAGGCAATACGCAGGTAAAACAGTGGTAGTTTGGCAGGGTACCGTAGTCGGTTACAGATATCGATGCTAAAGAAGTGGCCCAACTATATATCCACTATGTATACCAAATCTACGGATTACTAGAGACTATTGTATCTAATTACGGGCCGTAGTTTATATTGGCCTTTTAGAATAAGCTTACCTAGATTTTAGGTATTAAACTAAAGCTTTCTATAGCGTACTACCCCTAAATAGATGGTTAGATAGAAATTATAAATTAATACTTAGACCAGAGGCTCTAGCCCTTTATTAACTATTTCTAAGACAACTAGGGCGAACTGCTACCCCTAATAGACTACGCCTAGGCAACCCTACCCTATGGCTCTACGGGATTTGCACCTATTTAGCTAGAAATAGGGTATTTACCCTATATAAGCTTTAACTAGAAAAGACCAGAAGGACTACAGACTATACGCGAAAAACTATCTTATAAGGAAGCCTAGTAGTACGCTAAACGCTTAGAAGAAGCCTAGAAAGTAGCCTATATAAACCTAAAAAAGGCCTAGAAATCAATAGAATAGTAAGTAAATAAGTATAGGCGCGAGCCTGACTTTACTATAGGCGATATGGTCTAGGTTACAATAAAAAACCAAAAGATATAACGGCCTAGCCGCAAGCTAGACTATAAGATAGTAGGACTATATAAGATCCTTAATAAAGTAGGCAACTTGTATAAGGTTAAGCTCCTAGACTTAATTAAAGTCCACCCTAAATTTTTACTGGATAAGCTACGGAAAGCTATAAATAACCCATTACCTAAATAAAGGAATAAGCCTCCCCTGCCAATTTAAGTTAATAGTGACGATAAATAGGAAGTTAATAAAATACTAGCCAGTAAACTAGTATGGGGAATACTAAAATACCGTATCTAATAGAGGGGCTATAATCTAGACCCAACCTGGTACCCTATTTAGAACTTTATAGGCTACCCCTAGAAGCTTAAAGATTTCTATAACTAATACCCTAACGAACCCGGACCCCCAAAGTACCTTAACAAGTAGATGGAGTGCTAGTATAGCGAAGACAATAGGCTGCCTATTAAGCATAAAGATAAGAATACCCCATAGTTATAATACGGACATATAAAGCCTAAGGGCAGGCTTTTTCGGAAGGGGGGTAATGTTACGGCGCTGGTGAAAAACGGTGGATTGTGGTAGACGTTATGGTAGACGCCGAGTTACGTAAGCTTACGTGACTAGAGGACCGCATAAAACTTCGCATAGCGCTGCTATTCTTCTCCTTTCCTTTCTCTAGCTTTGGATCCTCGTTTATAGACAATCCAATCGTATAGGCTTGCGCGTCCTTCTTGTCGTGCTCGTGCCTCGATTGACTGAGTCGCTAACATTAGGTAAAATAATTATATACAGAGTATCTTATTGCTTAATTGTTAGTATATAAGCCTCTATTTAAAAGCTGTATATATTTCCAGCTTAAAATTATCTTTAAGCTGCTAAAAACAAGCTTATATATATTAACTTAAGTACTAAATATATTTAGAACCAGTTCCGTACCTATTTATATTATATTTATAAATATTTAGGTCGCTTCTATCTAAGGCTACCCGCTCTCTCTATATTAGACCCTACGTCTCTTTAATAACCATAGTATAGCTTAAAGATTGTAACCAATTTTAAAGATATTTGTAATGTTTAACTCCTAAATAATATATTTTATATTTTTTACTTCTTATATTTAAGAGAGTGGACGTTATAGGCTTAGGAGTATATACTTATTTAGCTCTATATTAGATCTAAATATGTTATAAACTAGTTATAAATATAGTTAGAGTATAATTTAGATTTTTATTAACTTACCTATATAGCTTTTTGTGTATCTATACCTCTTAAGTTAATACGGTAAGTATAGCCTTTATATAGCGTCTATAGGTACTCTAGAAGACTTAAACAATCCTTAATTATAAGAGTAGTAAGAGAATTAGTAAATGCCTTAGTAAGAAATATAATATAAGGAACTTCGGGCTAAATACGTTTAAAACTAGATTAAAACGCGTTTAAAATATATTAAAAACTTACCTTAATCTAAGCTTACGGCTATATTTAACTTTTTTCTAGTATATAATCTTCTAAATTAATTTTAAACTCATTTTTATTATTACTAGAGAAATCCAGTAGCTAGTAATTATTAAATAGATCTATCTAAATTAGAATATATTCCAAACATATTATAAACACGTTATACCTAGTTACCCATAATGGTTGGTTCTATTTTGGAGCCAAGAGGTAAGTTATATAGTAGGATAAGCGATTTGCGCTCAGTTAACTACGTAATCTTATATTTTCAGCTAAGGCTGCCCCGTGCAGGGATTGTGCATTAGCGCTTATGGTAGACCCACCCTTTAGCGTGGCCTGACCGACTTGTAACCACAAGAGTTGGTGCTTTAGTGCTTAAAAAAAATTTAAAAAGAAAAAGAAAAAAGATAAAATTATCTTTTTCTGGAATATGTGGGCGAACAGTAGTCAACTCACTCTCCCATCCCCAAAACTCGGCTTGATGACCAAGGCATAAGATTTACATGGGAATGGTGAGTGGAGCATTAACACACGGCGGTGTACGACAATCCTGTTACCGGCCGAAGCCAACCCCTCAATTCTATCGTTTCATGGGTAAATGCGCACTGCCACATAAGTCTGTAATATACGTGTATTTATAGCCTGACAAGAATGAGCGCTACATGTGGCTGAAGATCCCTGTAGGCTGTGAATGGTCCCCTTGTCAAGATCAAGTTGCTGGCAGTTTTCAAAGGAAAGTATAAACGAGCTTAGTGGCCCGGAAGTAGGCCATGTGTCAAGAACTGGGCCACTGGACAGGGGAGCAGCCCGAATCTGGGACGCCGGTTGTCCCAGATTCGGGCCAATACTTGGCTTGCTCACGTTGGCTCAGGCTGCCAAGACCTGCTCAGGCTTGCACAGCCACAAGCTCAGGTTACTTAGTCACTGCTTAGTTTTTAAACCCTTAAATGCTCAGTTTCGAAAGCGGAAATGGACTTTAGTGGGGTCAGTTTTCCCCATAGAGAACATCGCTTATCTTGCTTTGAGGGCGATAAGAAATATGCGGGGTTGTTTTTGACGCAAATCAACGAGCTGACGGGCAATTTCTGGTATTCGAAACGGGCATTCTATAGGATCCGAGAATTAGCGAGCAGCCTCCTGTTTAACTGCAACATGGAGCCAAGGACTGTCTCAAGCTGCCCTCCCATGACCCTACGGGAACGCGAAGTCTTAGAGGCAACACAGATCCAATTCTTGATACCGCCCCTCCCGAGCATCTTCTTAACAACTGCGACACAGGTCTTAACCAAAGTGGTAAAGCCCCCCTCAAAACTTTACAAATCCTCACTGACTGGGTTCCAGCTGTTGACAACCTTCATAAATCACCTGTTGTTAACGCTCCATCACGATTCTTTATTAACGGAGATCCCGACCAGTGACTGTTGGGGTCTGGAAGGCAACAAAGATGGCTTTATGGATTTGGACAGCTGGGATCTGCGGCAGACAAATCGGAACGTCTACAAGGTGATCGCCTTACCAATTATGAGCGACCCTGCAACACTTACCCCTATCTATCCACAATGGGCGATTCTGGGAGGATCGTTGCTGCGGACTTCGGGTGTTAAGTCTATTCAACTACCTAGTCAAGAAGTCTTTGAGATTCGAGGATCACACTTACTGGTCGTGGTGCACTATCAAACGAAAGTTAGAGTCTCTAATAGGAGAACAAGGATTGAGGAAACACGACACACTGTATTGATTCCAGCAGATCTGAAGGTGTTCGATCTAATGAAAGCCTTTAAGGCCACCGGCAATATAGGCAGGATCTTTGAGATACCAGACTTGTCGAACAATATATGGACGACAGATACTCGAACAGCCATGGAACTTGGTTGGAGACATGGCACCGAGTTGAGACTAGAGATGTGGTAAGCAGTTCCGAAGAATCTGGATTATCTGTACATCAGAAGTGCTTCCCCCAACTCGAAATGCCGTTCCTCGTGTAATTATCCTGTGGGGGAGTTTCTGGGGATTTATACCAATAGGGCTTCAGGAAGAGTGTGTTTTATAGTCACCAGCAGGCAGGATTCACTGGCACGGTGGATCAAGCGAATCTAAAATAATAGATATTGGACTGGCAAATGGTCTCCTCTATACCCTTGTGTTCTGCGGTATGTAACAGCCGACTACTAGTTGTCCATTAAAGACCTGATTGATCTTGGCGATCATTTTATTCCACAACCGCCGGCTCTATGCGACAACCAAGCAATTAGTCTTCCACCAGAACCGTGATTATACCCGTAGTTCCTGCGTCCTCTTCACTTCAGAAGCTTGGCGTGGGAGATTCTATGGAGGCATTGTCGCTGCAGACACTTAGACCCGGGTTCTTGGGATGTCCTGGAGAAGGGGCAGTTAGCGCATGAATTTCTAGGCAAAGACGCAGATGGGAAATTACACACTAGTAATTTCATTTCAGACAAGCCATCTCTTCTGCTCGAAGGTTAACTTATCAGCTCAAGAGTAAGTAGGATCAAAAGTCCATTGCTCGAAGGGTGTTTGTGGAGAAGCTGGATGGCGGCAGGCTTGCAAATCATTCAACGAGGCTTCAATATTGAATTAAATTAAATGCCAAGAGTCGATCAATTCAATCAACTAAGAGCTCGCGGTCTTGGCAACGCATTCGATCTAAAGGTCCTAATTGAATTGAGTTAATTGAAAAATATTGAAGCTTTTAATATTATATAGAAATATACTAAAGTTCATATGCGGTAATGCCCTAAACCTTATTTTTGTTAAGCTCGGACCCCCGGAACTCAGTCGCCTCCCGAACTCAGTCACCACACCAAAATCAACTCACCGATTTATCGACCTATTTTCTCCACAACAAGTCAATTAATATGGACCAAAATAAGCAGAACTTACAAATGGCTATTGTAGATTCCAAATATGGTGTTTATAAGTCTGCGCGAAAAGCTATTGTCGGTATACTCGCATTATCAACGTGCACGAATATCACTTGTAGTGGTACGTATGCGGTATTAAAGTTGGTAGTTGATGATGTCTATTATATATTAGGGGAGCTGATTTAGCGCGGTTATGATCTAGGTTAATACGAGGTTAGGGCTACCTCTGCTAATAATGCGCCCGAACCCCGTATGAGGTCGCGCAGCGATCGCCCCTGAGTACTTTCGCACGCGATTTTGGGCGAAAAGGTATATAATTTATGTTAAATCGGTACTTCTAGACAGTCGCGTAATATTGCTCTAAATTTATAATACCTAAACGGGCTCTATTCCTACATTAAGGCGTTTTAGTTGCTATAGTATAGTCCTATATTAAGACGTCTTAGTTACTATAGTATAGTCCTATATTAAGGCGTCTTGGTTAATACAGTATAGTCCTATATTAAGACGTTTCGGTTACTATAGTGCGGTTATATATTAAGGCGTCTCGGTCACTATAGTGTAGTCCTATATTAAGACGTCTTAGTCACTAGTATAGTCCTATATTGAGACGTCTTGGTTACTATAGTGCAGTTATATATTAAGGCGTCTTGGTTACTGTAGTGTAATCGTATATAAAGGCGTTTTAGTCACCATAGTGCAGTTATATATTAAGGCGTCCTAGTCACTATAGTAAAATAACTATTTAGATATTCTTATAAAGCTAATCTAAAGAACGCTAACCTTGTAGCTGTTCTAGCTAGTTAATAGCCTATCTCTTATCTCTTGCCGTACCGTCTTCTACGCGCCGTCTTATATCCTTAATTATCTTACGGCGACGGCTATAGAATATAGCCTCGCTATTAACCCGCTAGCGTGCCCCCTAGTAGTAATTAAGAGCTTTAATTAACGGCTTACCTACTAGCCCTAAAGTCTACTTAGTCTAGAGCTAGAAGACTGAATTACCGCCTTAAAGCATTTTATATTTCCTTAGCAGCGTCTATAGATTAAGGATAAATAGGAGAGATAGTTAAGTATTAGCTTATACCTACGCTAGTAGGGGCAATGCGGATATAGTAGATGGCTAAGTAGGCGGTACGGATATTATAAACAGCTAAGTGGACGGTATAGATATTATAGACGGCTAAGCGGACGGTGTGGATATTATAGACGGCGGCTAAGTAGGCAGTATAGATATTGTAAATAGCCGAGTAGGCGGCGCGGATATAGTAGACGTTATAGTAGATAGCGCGGGCTTGCCTAAAGGTGGACATATAGACTCTATAGGCCCTATTTAGATACCCATCTTCCCTTACTAGATCTATATAGGTGTGAATAATGCTAATAATCTTTCTATTTCGCCAAGGCGTTCTAAAATCATCTGTACGCGTAATTAAACCCCCTTTATCTTAGAGATCGCGGCCTTATATCTTAGCTTAGCTACGGCCTTATAGGCGGGCTAGTATTTCTATATTATTAGCTTATTTGGCGTAACTATATTA
>Ga0307515_10010341_pt1 | contig 17890 bp, 16 predicted proteins | sample 17_EM_MG_FD_194513 | JGI IMG/M metagenome (GOLD analysis project Ga0307515, IMG submission 194513) | Populus trichocarpa ectomycorrhiza microbial communities from riparian zone in the Pacific Northwest, United States - 17_EM | ecosystem: Host-associated > Plants > Roots > Unclassified | place... | reverse complement strand
TGTCGCCGTCGTTGAAGTACTTGATGGTCTCGTCGATGGCTGCGAGGAATGCTTCCTCCGAGCCAAGATCGTCGACGGTGACCCTGTTGGCGCTCGAGGTGGCCTCGATGCTGCTCGTCATGTGGACTGTTGCTCCGAACGGATGGTGTCGTGGTGGCTCTAGCGCGCCGCGAAGCTGCCGGCGGGCACGGCACGAACATCCGTTGTGATCATGACGGTGAATGTCAGATCAGGCGAGTGGATCATGCCGAGACCGACGACCACGGAGCCTGCTCCCTGCCGAGGCACACGATCCGCGAGCGCATCGACTAGCTTACCGTGCGCATTACCACAGGTTGCAAGCCCTCCCGACGAGGGCGGCATAATGTTCGAGCGAAACCCGCCACCATGGTCGTTATATACCATTTCCGGCGGCGCGTCGCGTGTCCCGCGCGCGCTCGGCACTAGTCGGCTAGCCGTACCGTAGCTCGGATGATCGAAGCCCAGCCACCTCCGACCGAGCCGGCCGTGCTGCGCCGGCCTGTCACCGACGCCGAGAGCCGCGTGGCGAGCCGGCGCTGGTGGGATGCGGACGCCGACGAATATCAGCAGGAGCACGGGGCGTTCCTCGGCGACGTGGACTTCGTCTGGTGCCCGGAGGGTTTGCGCGAGGCCGACGCGCGGCTGCTCGGCGACGTCCGCGGCCGCCGGGTGCTGGAGCTGGGCTGCGGCGCGGCCGCGGGCGCCCGCTGGCTGGCGACCCAGGGCGCCGAGGTGGCTGCATTGGACCTGTCCGCGGGCATGTTGCGGCACGCGCGCGAGGCCGCAGACCGGTCGAGCGTACGGGTACCGCTGATCCAGGCGGACGCGCTCGCCCTGCCGTTCGCCGCCGGAGCGTTCGACGTGGTGTGCACCGCCTTCGGCGCGGTCCCCTTCGTGGCCGACTCGGCGGCGGTCATGCGGGAGGTGGCGCGGGTCCTGCGCCCGGGCGGAAGTTGGGTGTTCTCGATCACTCACCCGATGCGCTGGATCTTCTGGGACGAGCCGGGCGAGGAGGGGCTGATCGCGCGCAACTCCTACTTCGACCGCCGCCCCTATGTCGAGCAGGACGCCGACGGGGTGGCCGGATATGTCGAGCAGCACCGCACGCTGGGCGACCGGGTCCGCGAACTGGTCGGGGCGGGCTTCGTACTGCGGGATCTGATCGAGCCGGAATGGCCGGCCGGCCACAACCAGATCTGGGGCCAGTGGAGTCCCCTGCGCGGCCGCCTCTTCCCCGGCACGGCGATCTTCGTCGCCGACCTGGCCGACAGCTGACCCACAGCACGACAGCCGAGCCGGTAACGGCATCCCCGACATTCCACCGAGGTCGCCAGCGCGAATCGACGGCCCAACCGCCTGGCCCGCCCGACCGACTGGCCCGCCCGACCGACTGGCCCGCCCGACCGACTGGCCCGCCCGCCCCTCGGCCGCCGCTCAACCAGCCGACCCCAACCGGCCCGCCGCCACCAGGCAGCCGAGACCCGGCCTGTGCGCACGGCGGTGCTGGGGCACCGCTAGGACGGGTCGGCGTGGGTGCGGCAGACGCCGCCCGCCGCGGTCGAGACCACCGGTCCGCGATGCGGAGGTCGAGCCGATCGCCCGCGCGGCACCCGGATCGCGCCGGACGGCCGGGTCAGCCGATGGCGCCGACCGCCACTCCCCGGACCTCGAGCAGGCCGGCCAGCACGCCCAGGGCGGCCGGGACCAGGCGGTAGTAGACCCAGGTGCCGCGGCGGTCGCTGTCGACCAGGCCGGCCTCGCGCAGGACCTTGAGGTGGTGCGAGATCGTCGGGCCGGTCAGGGCGAACTCGCCGGTGAGGTCACACACGCACACTTCGCCGCCGCCCGCCGAGGCGATCATCGACAGCAGGCGCAGCCGTACGGGGTCGCCCAGCGCCTTGAACATCGACGCGAACGCGGTGGCCTGCTCGGCGCCGAGTGCCCCCTGGGTCACGGGCACCGGCTCGGCTGATCCAAGCGTCATTTCGGACGGTGATCCTTGCATGGAGCCCAGCAAAGCAGGTCAAAGCAAATCCACAGGATTGCCGCCCGCCGCGGCGGCGATCCGGCCACCGCCGCATCAGGCCTACCGGCCTGATCTGCGAAAACGAAACCCCCAGGGCGGGCCGGCGCAGGCGCCCCGGCCTGCGAGCGGGCGGTCGCGAGCGCCGGCCGGGCCGGGCGATGAGATCAACGACACGCTCTAGTGGTCGGCGCCGTTCCAGTCGCGGCCGGAGCCGATCGAGACCTCCATCGGGACCGACAGCGGATACGCCCCGCCCATTTCGCGGCGGACCAACTCCTCCAGGCCCTCGGCCTCGCCCGGGGCCACGTCGAAGACCAGTTCGTCGTGGACCTGCAGGAGCATCCGGGACTTCAGGCCGGAGGCGCGCAGGGCCTTGTCGACCTGGAGCATCGCGACCTTGATGATGTCGGCCGCCGAGCCCTGGATCGGGGCGTTCAGGGCCATCCGCTCGGCCATCTCGCGGCGCTGGCGGTTGTCGCTGCTCAGGTCGGGCAGGTAACGGCGGCGGCCGAGGATGGTGGCCGTGTAGCCGTCCTGGACCGCGCGGCGCACGACGGCCTGCAGGTAGTCGCGGACGCCGCCGAAGCGTTCGAAGTATTCCTCCATCAGGCCGCGGGCCTCTTCGGTGGAGATGTTCAGCTGGTTGGACAGGCCGAACGCGCTCAGCCCGTACGCCAGGCCGTAGTTCATTGCTTTGATCTTGCGCCGCTGGTCGGGGACGACCTGCTCGACCGGGACGTGGAAGACCGACGAGGCGGTCGCGGCGTGGAAGTCGAACGCCGAGTTGAACGCCGCGATCAGCGCCTCGTCGCCGGACAGGTGCGCCATGATGCGCATCTCGATCTGGCTGTAGTCGGCCGTCATCAACCGCTCGTAGCCGGGCCCGACGATGAACGCACGGCGGATCCGCCGGCCCTCCTCGGTGCGGATCGGGATGTTCTGCAAGTTGGGGTCGGTGGACGAGAGCCGGCCGGTGGCCGCCACGGTCTGGTTGAACGTGGTGTGGATGCGCCCGTCGTCGGAGACCGACTTGAGCAGACCGTCGACCGTGGACTTGAGCTTGGCGACGTCGCGGTGCCGCAGCAGGTGCTCGAGCACCGGGTCGCCGGTCTGGGCGAACAGGTGCTGCAGCGCGTCGGCGTCGGTCGTGTAGCCGCTCTTGATCCGCTTGGTCTTGGGCAGGTTGCGCTCGGTGAACAGGATCTCCTGCAGCTGCTTGGGCGAGCCCAGGTTGAACTCGCGCCCGACCACCTCGTGCGCGGCCTGCTGCGCGGATTTCACCTCGGCCGCGAAGTGCGCCTCCAGCTCGGAGAGGTAGTCGGTGTCGGCCGCGATGCCGACGTGCTCCATCTCGCCCAGCACCAGCGACAGCGGCTGCTCCACCTCCATCAGCAGGCGTTGCGAGGCGCCGTCGTCGCGGGACAGCTCCTCGGTGATGGTGTCGGCCAGATCCAGGGTGGCCCGGGCGCGCAGCATCACGTTTTCCTCGGCGACGCCCTCATCGCCGAGGCCGTCGAGGGTGAGCTGGCCGTCGGTGGGTGCGTCGACGCGCAGCTCGCGCTTGAGGTAGCGCAGGGCCAGGTCGGTCAGGTCGTACGCCCGCTGGTCGGGCTTGGCCAGATAGGCCGCGAGCGCCGTGTCGACGCGGACGCCGGCCAGGGACCAGCCGTGCGCCCGGAACGCCAGCCCGGCCGGTTTCGCGTCGTGGATCACCTTGGGCCTGCCCGGATCGGCGAGCCAGGCGGCGACCGCCCGCTCGTCGTCCTCCACCAGCGCCGCGGGATCGAACCAGGCGGCCGGCCCGTCCCCGGTGGCCACGGCGATGCCGGTCAGCGAACCGGTGCCGCGGCCGAACTGGCCGGTGACGGCGACGCCGACCGGGGCCGCGCCGGCGTGCTGGGTCAGCCAGCCGGCCACCTCGCCGGCCGGCAGGACGCTCCCGGCCAGGTCGAAGCCGGACTCCGCCTCGGGCTCGACCGCGTCCAGATAGGAATAGAGCCGCTCGCGCAGGACCCGGAACTCGAGCGCGTCGAAGACCTGGTGCACGGCCTCGCGGTCCCAGCCGTGCCACTGCACGTCCTGCGGGCCGAGCGGCAGCTCGAGGTCGCAGACCAGCGCGTTGAGGCCGTAGTTGCGCATCACCTCGGCCAGGTGGGCGCGCAGGCTCTCGCCCGCCTTGCCCTTGATCTTGTCGGCGTTGGCCACGATGCCGTCCAGGCCGCCGTACTCACTGATCCACTTGGCCGCGGTCTTGTCGCCGACGCCCGGCACCCCGGTCAGGTTGTCGCTCGTCTCGCCGACCAGCGCCGCCTTGTCCCGGTAGCGCTCCGGGCGGACGAAGTATTTGGCCTCGATCGCGTCGGGGGTCATCCGCCAGACCTCGGAGACGCCGCGCACCGGATAGAGGATCGTGACGTGCTCGCCGGCGAGCTGGAACGCGTCCCGGTCGCCGGTCGAGATGACCACCTCCATGCCCAGGTCGCGGCCCTGGCAGGCGAGGGTGCCGATGACGTCGTCGGCCTCGTAGCCGGGCTTTTCCACCACCGGGATGCGCAGCGCCTCGAGGACCTCTTTGATCAGGCTGACCTGGCCCTGGAACGGCTTCGGCGTCTCGGCGCGGCCGGCCTTGTATTCCGGGTAAATCTCCGTCCGAAACGACTTGCGGGAGAGGTCGAACGCGACCACGATGTGCGTCGGCTGCTCGTCGCGCAGCATGTTGATCAGCATCGACGTGAAGCCGAAGACGGCATTGGTCGCTTGGCCGGTCTGGGTGCTGAAGTTTTCCACCGGCAGCGCGAAGTAGGCCCGGTAGGCCAGCGAGTGCCCGTCGAGCAGCAGCAGGCGGGGGGTCTTGGCGTCGTCACTCACGTCCAGGAACTCTAGTCGTGGGGTACGACAGAAGCGCCGACCGCCCCGCCCGCTTTACAGCACCTTGCTGAGGAATGCCTTGGTTCGTTCCTGCCGCGGATTTGCGATGACCTCGCGCGGCGGGCCCTGCTCCACCACCACCCCGCCGTCCATGAAGATCAGCGAGTCGCCGACCTCGCGGGCGAAGCCGATCTCGTGGGTCACCACGACCATCGTCATGCCGTCACCGGCCAGGTCCTTCATCACGTCCAGGACCTCGCCGACGAGCTCCGGGTCGAGCGCGCTGGTCGGCTCGTCGAAGAGCATCAGCTTGGGCCGCATGGCCAGGGCCCGGGCGATCGCCACGCGCTGCTGCTGGCCGCCGGAGAGCTGGCCGGGATAGCTGTCGACCTTGTCGCCCAGGCCCACGCGATCGAGCAGGGCAACTGCTCTTTCGCGTACGTCGGACTTGCCCTCTTTTTTGACCTTGCACGGCGCTTCCATCACGTTGGCGAGCACCGTCATGTGCGGAAAGAGGTTGAACCGCTGGAACACCATGCCGATCGCGCGACGCTGCGCGGCGACCTCTTTCTCCCGCAACTCGTGCAGCTTGCCGCCACGCTCGCGGTAGCCGACCAGCTCGCCGTCGACGAAGATCCGGCCCGCGTTGATCTTCTCCAGGTGGTTGATGCAGCGCAGGAACGTGGACTTGCCGGAGCCCGACGGGCCCAGCACGCAACACACCTCGCCGGACTTCACCACCAAGTCGACGCCCTTGAGCACATCAAGAGCGCCAAACGATTTGTGTACGTTGTCCGCGCGCACCATCTCGGCCGTGGAGTCGCTCATATCGCCTCATTTCCCGGCGGGATCCGGCCGCCCTGCTCCACGCCGATGTCGCGCAGTCGCTGCCGGGCCTTACTGGTCGAACCGTAACCCCGACTGAAGTGTCGCTCCACGAAGAACTGGATGACCATCAGGACACTGCAGATGATCAGATACCAGATCACCGCCGCGACCAGCACCGGCAGCACCACGAACGTGCGGGCGCTGATCGCCTGGAACTGGAAGAACAACTCCCCGGTGACCGGCACGTACGCCACCAGGGAAGTGTCTTTGACCATCGCGATGACCTCGTTGCCGGTCGGCGGCACGATCACCCGCATCGCCTGCGGCAGCACCACGCGGCGCAGCACCTGACCGCGGGACAACCCCAGCGCCACCGCGGCCTCGGCCTGGCCCGGATCGATGGACTGGATGCCGGCCCGGACGATCTCGGCCATGTACGCCGCCTCGGACAACCCCAGCGCGAGCATGCCGGCGACGAAACCGGCCAGCAGGTCACTCGCCTTGATGCTGTAGAACTGCGCGTTCAGGTCGTGGATGCCGAACAGCCGGCCGATCTGGCGGTCGAACGGCAGCCCGAAGCCGATCCGGGTCCACAGAATGTTCAGGTTGCCGAAGAGCACCGCCAGCACCAGCCGCGGCACGGCCCGGAAGAACCAGGTGTAAAGCGCCGCGGTCCAGCTCAGGATCGGGTTGTCGGACAACCGCATGATCGCCACGGCCACGCCCAGCACGACACCGATCAGCATCGCGAAGACGGTCAACAGCAGCGTGCCGCGCAGGCCCTCGAGGACCGGCGCGGTGAACATCACGCCGCGCTTGCCCTCGGCGTAGTGCAAGAAGATGAACGACCAGCGGAACTGGCCATTCGTCACCAACAGGTGGATGAACATCGCAGCGAGGACCGCGAGCACCGCGATGGTGACCCAGCGCCCGGGGTGCCGGACGGGCACGGCCTTGATCGCTTCAGGCCGTGCCCGTTCGGTTTGCGTCTGGTCGGTCATGCGCGGGTCAGGAAACCTTCGGGTTCACTTCGGGCGTGGTGATCGCGCCCGCGGACACCCCCCACTTGTCAAGCACGGTCTGGTAGGTGCCGTCCGTGATCAGCGCCTGCAGCGCCTGCTGGATCACGTTCGCGAAGTCGGTCTTGTCCTTGGCCACCACGTAGCCGTACGGGGCCGAGTCGTAGATGTCGCCGGCCAGGGCCAGCTGCCCGTTGGTCTGCTTCACCGCGTACGCGCACACCGGCGAGTCGGCCAGCATCGCGTCGTCCTTGCCGGTCACCACGGCGTTCGTCGCGTCCGACTGCTTCTGGTACTGGTCGATCGTGATCTTCGTCTTGCCCCCCGACGTGCAGGCCTTCGACTTCGCCGTGATGTCGTCCACCTGCACGGTCCCGGTCTGCACCGCGATCTTCTTGCCGCACGCGTCGTCCGGGGTGATCGTCACGCCCGCCTTCGCCGCCCACTGGGTGCCGGCCGAGAAGTAGGAGATCATCGCGGCCTCCTTCTCCCGGTCGGCGTTCACCGTGAACGAGGAGACACCGACGTTGTACTTCCCGCTGGTGACGCCCGGGATGATGCTGTCGAACGTCGCCGACTGCCACTCGGTGGTCAGGCCCAGCTTCTGCGCGACCGCGTTGAACAGGTCCACGTCGAACCCGATCACCGTCTTGCCGTCCGTGTCCAGAAACTCGCTCGGCGCGTACGACGAGTCGGTGCCGATCACCAGCTTGCCGGCCGCCTTGATGTCGGCCGGCACCTTGTCGGCCAGCGACGTGTCAGCCGACGCCGACGCGATCGGCGTCGAAGAGGTGGTATCCGTCTCGCTGCCACAGGCCGCCAACGAGAGGGTCAGCGCCGCCGCGGCCGCCAAGCCGAGAACCGCGCGCCGCCCAGGGGAATTGCGGAACATCGTCAAACTCCTTGCATGCGAGGGGGGTTACGCGACGCCGAGATAGGCGTCCTTGACCGCGGGGTCGTGCAGCAACTCCGCGCCGGTGCCGGTCTTGACGATCCGGCCGGTCTCCAGCACGTACGCCCGATGCGCCCGCGACAGCGCCTGTTGCGCGTTCTGCTCCACCAGCAGCACCGTGGTGCCCTGCTGGTTGATCTCGACGACGATGTCGAAGATCTGCTGGATCAGCATCGGCGCCAGCCCCATCGACGGCTCGTCGAGCAGCAGCAGCTTGGGCCGGCTCATCAACGCGCGACCCACCGCCAGCATCTGCTGCTCGCCGCCGGAAAGGGTGCCACCGACCTGCTTCTCGCGCTCCTTCAGCCGGGGGAACAGCGTGTAGGCGCGCTCGAGATCCTGATTGATCTCGGCCCGGTTCCGGCGGGTGTACGCACCCATCTCAAGGTTTTCCCGCACCGTCATGCCCGGGAAGATGCCCCGGCCCTCCGGCGACTGCGACACCCCGCGCACCACCCGCAGGTCGGCACGCAACTTCGTGATGTCCTGACCGTCGAACACGATCGAACCCTGGGCCACCGGGCGCAGACCCGAGATCGCCCGCATCGTGGTCGACTTGCCGGCGCCGTTCGCGCCGATCAACGCCACGATCTCGCCCTCGCCGACGGTCAGGCTGATCCCGTGCAGGGCCTGGATCCGCCCGTACAGCAGGGTGATCTCCCGCAATTCAAGCAGCATCGGTCGGCACCCCCAGATACGCGGCGATGACCGCCGGGTTGTCCCGCACCTCGGCCGGCGTTCCCTCGGCGATCTTCTTGCCGAACTCCAGCACGACGATCCGGTCGGTCACGCCCATCACCAGGCGCATGTCGTGCTCGATCAACAGCACCGTAACCCCGGTGTCCCGGATCCGCCGGATCAGCGCCAGCAGTTCCGCCTTCTCCGCCGGGTTGAAGCCCGCCGCCGGCTCGTCCAGACACAGCAGCGTCGGATTCGTCGCCAGCGCCCGCGCGATCTCCAGCCGGCGCTGCTCGCCGTACGAGAGATTGCGGGACACCTCGCCCGCCCGCTTGTCGATGCCGACGAACCGCAGCAGCTGCAACGACCGCTCCCGGCCCGTGCGCTCCTCACGCCAGTGCCGCGGCCCGCGGAACAACGCACCGAGCACACTGGTCTTGTGGTGGGCGTCCGCGCCCACCATCACGTTCTCCAGCGCCGTCATCTCGGGGAACAACCGCACATTCTGGAACGTACGCGCGATCCCGCCCCGGGTGATCTCGTGCTTCTTCTTGCCGACGATCGATTGGCCCTGGAACCGGATCCCGCCGCTTGTCGGCCGGTAGACGCCGGTCATCGCGTTGAAGCAGGTCGTCTTGCCGGCCCCGTTCGGGCCGATCAAGCCGAAGATCTCACCCTTACGCAACGAGAAACTGACGTCGTTGAGCGCGACGACACCGCCGAAGCGCAACGTCACATGATCGACCTCGAGCAACACCTCGCTGTCGTGTTGCGACTCGGGCGGAGTGCCGGCCATCTTGCCCCCGGTCGGGGCCGGACGGTCGACCGGACGCGCGTTCGCGTCGTCCATCTCCTGCGGAGTCTCAATGTGCGGCTCACTCAATGGGAGCCACCTCCTTCTCGCGGTCCTTGAGCTCCATCGCACGCCGCCGGCTCGGGATCAGACCCTGCGGCCGGAAGATCATGATCGCGATGATCACCAGACCGAAGATCGCGAACCGGAACCCGAACAGGTCGGTGTGGAAGATCGGGTCCTGGATGCCCCGCAACCGGTCCGGGATGTACGAGATCAGCGCACCGCCCAGGATCGCGCCCGCGACGTTGCCCGAACCACCCATGACCACGCCGGCCAGCACCAGAATCGAGAACTGCAACACGAACGAGTTCGAGTTCATGAAGCCCTGCTCGCCGGCGAACATCACGCCGCCGAGCCCGCCGATGAACGCGCCGATCGCGAACGCCCACAACTTGTACTTGATCGTCCGCACGCCCATGATCTCGGCGGCTTCCTCGTCCTCCCGGATCGCCAGCCACGACCGGCCGACCCGGCTACGGTCCAGATTGCGCACCCCCAGGATGACCACAATGATCACGGACAGACCCAGCCAGAAGTACGGCGTCGCGTCCGCCACCCCGAAGATCGGCTTACCGTCCGTACCGGAACCCGGCGGGTGCGGGATGTCCGCGAACCCACGGTCCCCGCGCAGCGTCTCCGAACTCGTCGCGAAGATCCGGATGATCTCGGCGAAACCCAGCGTCACGATCGCCAGATAGTCGCCGCGCAACCGCAACGTCGGCCAGCCCAGCAACAGACCCGACAACATCGTGATCGCCAGCGCCACCGGCACCGCCGCCAGCCACGCCCACTTCGTGTCCAGCACGCTGTCCGGCGACGTCAGCAACGCCACCGTGTACGCGCCGACCGCGAAGAAGCCGACATAGCCCAGGTCCAGCAGGCCGGCGAAACCGACCACCACGTTCAGGCCCAGCGCCAGCAACACGTAGTAGGACATATTGAACAGGGCACTCGGCCAGTCGATGCCCTGGGTGATGATCTGCGGCCCGATCAACGGCACCTTCGCCGCGTACGGCAGCAGATACGCCAGCACCGCCACGATCACCAGGACCACGGCCCGCAGCCAGGCCGGCTGCCGGCCGAACCAGCCCCGCGTCCCGCCGTTCGAACGCCAACGCCGCTTCTCGGCCGGAGATTCGGGGGAAGAACTAGCCTCGGTCGTCATGCTGTGCCTCCTTTGGCATGCCCTTCTGGCCCTCGCCTGCCATGTAGTCGTCGAGCGCAGCCGTGTGCCGCTCGGTGCAGGCGGTCATGCCCTAGCCCTTCCGAGTGACTCACCTAGCAGTCCGGTAGGCCGGACGAGCAGGATCAAAACCAGCAGCACGAACGAGGCGGCGTGCAACCACTGCGTGCCGAAGAGCCCGGCCGCGTAGTTCTGCAGCACCCCCAGCAGCAACCCACCCAGCAGAGCACCCCGCAGGTTGCCGATACCGCCGAGCACCGCCGCCGTGAACGCCTCGATACCCAGCAGGAAACCCGCGTCGAACCGGGTCACCCCGATCTTCAGGTCGTACATCACCGCCGCGATACCCGCCATCAAGCCACCGAGCAGGAAGACCAGCGAGATCACCCGGGACTTGTTGACGCCCATCAGCGCCGCGGAGTCCGGGTTCTGCGCCACCGCGCGGATACCCCGGCCCAGCCGCGACCGGTTGATGAAACGGTCCAGGACGTACATCATCACGAGCGCCAGCACGATGATCAAAATCTGCAGATTCGTCACATGCGTGTTGCCGATCACGAAGACGTCGCGCGGCCGGATCAGCGGCGGAACACCCGTGATGTTCCGCTTCGTGATCACGCCCACCGTCTCGGACAGGAACAGCGACGCGCCGATCGCAGTGATCAGGAACGCCAGCGGCGGCGCGTTGCGCTTACGCAACGGCCGGTACGCGACCAACTCCACGGCCAGCGCCGTCGCACCCGACGCGACGATCGCCACGACCATGCCCAGCAACACCAGGCCGATGACCGCGATCGTCGACGGAGTCGCCGAGTTCTGGTCCAGGCCGAACAGCCCCCAAACAAGGAGGCAGAAGTAAGTGCCCATCAGGAAGACTTCCGAGTGGGCGAAGTTGATCAGGCGAAGCACGCCATAGACGAGGGTGTAACCCAGAGCGAAGAGGGCGATGATCGCGCCCTGGGCCAAACCCGTGATGGTGAGCGGCCCGAAGTCTTGGATCAGACCGGAGAAGTTCACAAGGGGCTCCTGAAACGAAGAGGTCGGTGTGGCCGGAGATCATCCGGCCACACCGTCCCTACAGAGAGTTACAGCAAACTTCGATCAGGAGGTCTTGACCTCTTGGTCCGCAATCTCGACACCAGACGCGTCGAACTTGAACGTCCACACCTTGATCAGGCTCGGGTCCAGCTCACCGGTAGAGGTGAACTTGTACTCGTTCGCGATGCCCTTGTAGTCCACCGTCGTCAGGTAGGTGTTCATCTTCTCCGGCGTGTTGTTGCCGGCGTCGAGACCCGCCAGGTAGATGTTGGCCGCGTCGAACGCCACGTCGGAGTAGGTACCCGCGTCGACGTTCCACTTCGCCTTGTAATCGGTGACGAACGTGCCGCCCGCCTTCTCCGGCGGGGAACACGGGCAGGTCACGATCGTGCCCTCGGCCGCCGCGTTACCGGCCGCCTTCGCCAGGCCCGGGTCCTTCATGCCGTCGCCGCCGACCAGCGTGCCCTTCCAGTTGGCCGCCGTCAGCTGCTTACGGATCAGGCCACCGTTCTGGTAGTAGCCGCCGTAGAACATGACCGTCGCGCCACTGGACACGACCTTCTGCACCGTCGCCGAGAAGTCGGTCTGCTTGCCGTCCGCCTCGGTCTTGTCCGTGCCGACCACCGCGGAGCCGAGCGTCTTCTTCACCACATCGGCCAGACCCGCGCCGTACGCCGACTGGTCGTCCGCCACGAAGACCTTGGTGGCCTTCAGGGTGTCCTTGATGTAGTTAGCGGCCGCCGGACCCTGCGCATCGTCGTTGGCGACCGCGCGGTGGAAGACCTTCCAGCCGTTCGCCGCGAGCGACACCCGGGTCGCCGACGGAGTGATCGTCGGAATGCCCGCCGCCTCGAAGATCGGGTCGGCAGCCTCGGACTCACCCGAGAACGGCGGACCCACGACGCCCAGGATCTTCTTGTCCGTCACCAACTGGCGCGCGACACCGGGGGCAACCGCCGGGTCACCCTGCGAGTCGAACTTCTGGACGGTGATGCAGTCCGAGCCCTTCTTGGTGTTGTACTGCTGCACAGCCAGCTCGAAGCCCTGCTCGATGTTCACACCGAGGTTGGCCGCCGAACCGGTCAGCGCACCGAAGAATGCGAGCTTGTATCCGCAGTTCGAGCCGCTCGTAGTGTCGCTGCTGCTGTCGCTGTTACAAGCGGCAGCACCGGCGATGAGGCCGATGACGGCCACCCCACCGATGGCTCGTGCGAGAACCTGCCTCAAGGTTGGAACCCCTCCTCCATACCGAACCCACCGAGCCACCGCAGGTCGATTGGCACTTGCGCACCCCACGACACAACTGCGCCCGTCATGGGGCCGGACGCTATCCCACGTATTGGTCCCGCCGTAAGGCCTCGCCCGGGCATTCACCGAACCGTTACGTGGGGTGATCTCCTGGGCAGGATCAGTGTCACAAACGGGCGACTAGGAGGGTGCTCCGCCCGATTCCTCCTGTTGTTCGGCCAGAATCCGATCCGCGACCTCGCGCATGGTCATCCGGTGATCCATCGCCGTGCGCTGGATCCACTTGAACGCCTGCGGCTCCGTCATCGCGTACTTCGTCATCAACTCGCCCTTGGCACGCTCCACCGACTTGCGCGTCTCCAGCCGGTCGGTCAACCCGGCCACCTCGGACTCCAGCGCCGAAATCTCCGAATACCGGGACAAGGCGATCTCGATCGCCGGCACCAGATCCGACTTCTGGAACGGCTTCACCAGATAGGCCATAGCCCCGGCCGCCCGCGCGCGCTCCACGAGATCGCGCTGACTGAACGCCGTGAGGATCACCACGGGCGCGATCCGGCCGCCGGCGATCCGCTCCGCCGCGGCCAGCCCGTCCATGATCGGCATCTTGATGTCGAGGATCACCAGATCCGGCGAAAGATCCTCAGCCAGCCGTACGGCGGTCTCGCCGTCACCGGCCTCGCCGACGACGTCGTAGCCCTCCTCCACGAGCATCTCGGCCAGGTCCAGCCGGATGAGCGCCTCATCCTCGGCGATCAGCACCCGCCTGCGCTCGGCGCTCGCCTGCGTGTCGGCCACGAACCCCTACCCCTCAACGCTCCCAAAGACGCGACACCCGGGTATCTGGGTGTCGCCGCCCTCAGCGTAGTAGGTAAGCTTGCGCCTGCTCGGGTCAGCGTGACCTTGTCACGATCCGAACCGAGCCTGCCGGGGTGGTGGAATGGCATACACAGATGACTCAAAATCATCCGCCTGAAAGGGCATGCGGGTTCGACTCCCGTCCCCGGCACCAGAAAAACTGTCGTACCCCTGTTCGATAATCCAGAGGTGCATCCACCTCACCTGCGCGAGCGCGCAACTTCAATGATGGCCGCCGGGATTCCTTTCGGCGAAGTATGCAAAGCAATTGGGCTGCCGCGCGGCACCGTCGCGCACTGGTTCTACGGTGAGCGCGCCCGGCGGCGGCTGACAAATCCCCCCGAGCCGTCGCGATGTCCGCGCTGCCAGCCGGTCCCGCGCTTTCCGGATGATCAAGTCAGCTACGCGTATCTGCTCGGGCTGTACCTGGGCGACGGCCATCTCGTCACCAGGGCCAAGGTCCCCGTGCTGCGGATCACCTGCACCGCCTCCTGGCCCGGTCTGATCGCCCAGTGCGAGGCGGCGATGCTGGCGGTCCTGGCGAAGAGCGTCCAACGGGTGCAGCAGATCGGCTGTGTCAATGTGCAGAGCTATTCCAACCATTGGCCCTGTCTATTGCCGCAGCACGGCCCCGGGCGAAAACACGAACGCCCGATATATCTGGCCGATTGGCAGCAGCCGATAATCGACGCCAATCCCGGCAGCTTTCTTCGCGGACTATTTCACTCCGATGGCTGCCGCGTTACCAACAGGGTACAGCGCGGGAAGAAAACCTATTTCTATCCGAGATACATGTTCTCGAACGAGTCGGCCGACATCATGGCGCTGTGCCAGACATCGCTGGACCGGCTGGGCGTCGGCTGGCGGATGTGCCGGCGCAACCTGCTTTCCGTCGCGCGGAAGCAGGCGGTCGCCGTTCTCGACGAGCACGTCGGCCCGAAGTTCTGAGAGCAGTGCCGGGCCTGCCGCCACGCGAGTTGGGTGGCGGCGGGCCGGGTTTTCCGGGAAAGACCGGTTTGTGGCCGCCGCTGGTGTTGTCATGGCAGTACCAGGACTGGCAGGAGGCTTCATGTTGTGGTCGGGCTCTTCCCCCTTGGCCGTCGTACGTGACGGCATGTGGGGATTCCTGTTGTTCGCCGGAGTGTCCTGGCTGGCGATCTCGTGGAGCGTGCTGCGCCTGGAGCCGACCGACATCGTGCAGGTCGCCGGGCCGGTGGTCCTGTTCGGGGCGTTGCTGGAGGCGGTTCGCGCGCTGGCCGGCACGCGCACGTGGTGGTTGAACGCGGGTCTGGCGGTGCTGTTCGCGGCGACGGGCGGGATTCTGCTGGCGGATTCGGACAGTTCGTTCACCACGCCGGCCGCGTTGGTGGGCTGGTTCCTGATGGTGCGGGGTGCGGCGGACATCGCGGTGTCGATGATGACCCGGGAGACGGATCGGATCTGGGGCCTGGTGCTGGTGTTGGGGGTGGCGGAGGCCGGGTTGGGGTTCTTCGCGGCGAGCCCGTTCGCCCGGACCGCGGATCTGATGATTTCGGTGTTGGCCGGTTTGGCGCTGGGGCGCGGGGTGGCTGATCTGGTGGCGGCGTTGCGGTTGCGGGAGGCGCCGCGGGTGTCGGTGCTGGAGTTGCCGGCGGAGCGGGCGGCCGGGGTGGCCGGGTATTCGGCCGGGTTGACGGATTTTGAGTCGGAGCCGGCGCGGCCGCGGCACCGGTATCGGGACACGCCGCGGACGCCGGCGGCGACCGCGATGGGCGGGGCCGAGGCGGGTTCGGGCAGCGGCAGTTTCCACGATGAGGTGCTGCGGACGACCGCTGATCTGGACGCGATGCTGGCGTTGGCCGGGGTGACCGGCGCGGCGGTGGCCGCGGGGATGGCGGAGCACCATGATCTGCCGGAGGTCCCCGACACGCCCGCGGGGGTGGAGTTGCCGGTGGATGACGAGACGGACTTGCCGCTTTCGGCGTCGGCGGATGAGGCGGCGGATGTGCCGGTCGCCGGCCCGGCTGAGCCGGTGGGCTGGACGGACCGGGTGGGTTGGGCGGACCCGGGCGCGGAGGCGGCGCCGGGCCCGGTCGACGACGCGTCGATCGGCGCGAACCGCAGGTCGCTCGACTGAGGTTTTCCCCTGGCCCCGCCGGCCCGGGACCCGTTTCGACGGCCAGTCGCCGGGCCGGGGGTTCCGCCGGCGGGGTCCTTCCCGATGGCGCAAGCCGCAAAGCCGGCCCGGCGCGGGTCAGGCGCCGATGCGGCGGAGCAGGCCTTCCTGGACCGCGCTGGCGATGTGCCGGCCGTCGCGGGTGAACATTCGGCCGCTTGCCAGGCCTCGGGCTCCGCTTGCCGAGGGGCTGATCGAGTCGTACAGGAACCATTCGTCGGCGCGGAACCGGCGGTGCAGCCATAGCGCGTGGTCGAGGCTGGCGCCGATGACGCCGCCCGGGCCCCAGACCTCGCCGTGCATCGAGAGCACCGAGTCGAGCAGGGTCAGGTCGCTGGCGTAGGTCAGGGCGCAGGCGTGGATCAGCGGGTCGTCGGGCAGGGTGCCGGCCACTCGCATCCATACTCGTTGCTGCTCGGCGGGGACCCGGTCGCCGGGTTTGACCCAGCCGGGGTCGCCGATGTAGCGCACGTCGACGGCCGAGGGTCCGGCGGCGAAGGAGGCCGCGCGGCTGGGGTGGAGTTTGACCCAGTCGGCCATTGTGGGGAGCTCTTCGGGGCCGGGCACGTCGGTGGGGGCCGGCGAGTGGTGGTCGAGGCCCTGCTCCACTTTTTGGAACGAGGCGGACATGAAGAAGATCGTTTTGCCGTGTTGCTGGGCGGTGGAGCGGCGTACGGAAAACGATCTGCCGTCTCGGATTTTTTCGACGTGGAAATCGATCGGCACGGTCGGGTCGCCGGGGCGCACGAAGTAGCCGTGCAGGGAGTGCACGAAGCGCTCGGGGTCGACGGTGCGGCCCGCGGCGACCAGGGCCTGGCCGGCGACCTGGCCGCCGAAGACGCGCTGGGCGCCGACCTGGGGACTTTCGCCCCGGAACGTGGCCGTGTCGATCTGCTTGAGGTCGAGCAGCTCGAGGAGTTGGTCGACGGCGGCCTGTCCGGAGAGCGGCAAGGTCACACCGTGCTCGGGTCGACCAGCGTGCCGAGTTGGTGCACACGCAGCGTGTTGGTGGCGCCGGGGGCGTTGGGCGGGCTGCCGGCGACGACCACGACGTAGTCGCCGGGGCGGGCCAGGCCGAGGCCGAGCATCTTGCCGTCGACCTGGCGGAACATGTCGTCGGTGTGCTGCACGAAGTCGGTCAGGAAGGTTTCGACGCCCCAGGAGACGGCGAGCTGGTCGCGGACCTCGGGGACCGGGGTGAACGCGTACAGCGGCAGCTCGCAGTGCAGCCGGGAGAGGCGGCGGACGGTGTCGCCGGTCTGCGAGAACGCGACCAGCGCTTTGGCGCCGATGTTGCGGGCGATCTGGGACGCGGCGACGGTGAGCGCGCCGCTGTGAGTGCGCGGGTCGTGCTGCAGCCTGGGGACGCCGAAGTCGCCGCCCTCGGTGGTGCTGATGATCTTTGCCATGGTGCTGACCGTGAGCACCGGGTATTTGCCGACGCTGGTTTCGCCGGAGAGCATCACGGCGTCGGTGCCGTCGAGCACCGCGTTGGCGACGTCGGAGGCCTCAGCGCGGGTCGGCCGCGAGTTTTCGATCATCGAGTCGAGCATCTGGGTGGCCACGATGACCGGTTTGGCGTTCTCCCGGCACAGCTGCACCGCTCGCTTCTGCACCAGGGGGACCTGGTCGAGGGGCAGCTCGACGCCGAGGTCGCCGCGGGCGACCATGACGCCGTCGAAGGCGAGCACGATCGCCTCGAGGTGGGCGACGGCCTCGGGCTTTTCGACCTTGGCGATGACCGGGAGGGTCTTGCCCTCCTCGGCCATGATCTGGTGGACGAGCTTGATGTCGTCGGGCGAGCGGACGAACGACAGGGCGATGATGTCGACGCCGAGGCCGAGCGCGAAGCGCAGGTCTTCCTCGTCCTTGTCGCTCATGGCGGGGACGCTGACCGCCACGTTGGGCAGCGACACGCCCTTGTTGTTGCTGACCGGGCCGCCCTCGACGACGAGGCAGCGGATGTCGTTGCCCTCGACGCCGGAGACCTCGACGGCGACCTTGCCGTCGTCGATCAGCAGGCGGTCGCCGACGCGGACCTCTTGCGGGAGCTTCTTGTAGGTGCAGGAGACGCGGTCGGGGGTGCCGAGGATGTCGTCGCTGGTGATGGTGACGACGTCGCCGGTGCTCCAGATGTGCGGCCCGTTGGCGAACCGGCCG
>Ga0307515_10010340_pt1 | contig 17890 bp, 23 predicted proteins | sample 17_EM_MG_FD_194513 | JGI IMG/M metagenome (GOLD analysis project Ga0307515, IMG submission 194513) | Populus trichocarpa ectomycorrhiza microbial communities from riparian zone in the Pacific Northwest, United States - 17_EM | ecosystem: Host-associated > Plants > Roots > Unclassified | place... | reverse complement strand
TGTCAGAAACCCGCAGAACGGATTGACTCGGCACATGTTACCAACCTTCCCATACCCAAACCGATTTGTCTCTGCTGCAACTCGCCAAAAGAGTTCCAGAAGCCGAGTACGCGACTCCCTTGCACTCTGTCTCGTGACCTTCCAATGAACTGACGCACTCCCATGCTCCTCCTTCATCTCCGTCCCCGACTTGCTGCCAGACCCCAACGTTCGAATCGAACGAACCGGTCGCCAGAGTGTTCCCAGACGGAGACCAAGCCAGAGCCCGAACCGTCTTCGCGTGTCCCGTAGCGATCGAGGTGTTCAGCTCGAACTTGGGTTCCTCGGTAGGAGGAGAAATACGGTAGTTGTACAATCGTACCGTCTTGTCTGCTGAGCAAGATGCGAGGATCGGTTTTGCCGGGTTCCATGCGATCGCCCAGGCGCGGTCTTGGTGACCTGTTTGGCTGGTGAATTATGTACCGCTTAACGACCCGTATCTTCCAAGATGTGAAGCGCACCTGGTAACTCCGATACGAGAGAGATCTCAGCTGAGGATTCGTTGGTCATCGTGGAATCCGGAAGACGCAGCAAATCTAATTATCTGGCGGCGCTAAGTTTACACCAATTTGTTGATCGTGCATTTACTGACTCGGTGGCTGAGCGCTGGAGGCAGACGGTACACGATTATTTTTTGAACGGACACCTCCACCCCAGGTGCGTCTCTCATCCTGAGATTGTGTACTTGTGTACCCGAGTGCTCTCCCTCTTTATCATCTACTCGAAGACGTTTGCCAGCTAACCCGTGCTCCAGGCTACTAGCAGACTATAAGGTCATTCGAGTCATCCCGCTCCTTCTCTCAATATCTGCATCTAGTCACCCAGAATGACAATCCACGGTCTCTCCGAATCTTTATACCCCCAAAAGCCAGCTCACTTCGACCTCGAATCCGCAATCCGGCCCAACATCCTCGCCTTGCACCCCTACCGATGCGCTCGGGACGACTACTCCGAAGGTATCCTCCTCGACGCCAACGAAAACTCTCTCGGCCACTCCATCCACCCTGACCAAACGGCAAAGGAGACCGAGTTGGACGGAGTTGAAAGCCTCGATCTGCACAGATACCCTTCGCCTTCGCACGAACCGATCAAATCCAGGATCGCTGAGATCCGAAACCTCCCTGGCCCGGAACATGTCTTCCTCGGTGTGGGCTCGGATGAGGTCGTCGACCTCTTGATCAGGATCATAGTCAAACCCGGAGGACAGGAAAAGATTTTAATCACGCCTCCGACGTATGGGATGTATTCGGTTTGTGCCCAGATAAACGACGTCGGAATCGTCAAGGTTCCGCTTGAGCTGGAACCCACCCACGGAGAGGGAGGAGAGAACGGAAGGTTCTCACTGAGAGTGGACAAGGTTCGGTGGTTTGCTCACCTGGGGGTTGACTTCGATAACGTGAGGTGTGTTTAGGTCAAGGAAGCGATCGACGCAGACCCCTCGATCAAAATCATCTTTCTGTGTTCTCCAGGAAACCCGACAGGAACAACCATCTCCTTGTCGTCAGTAAAACAGATATTAGACTACGAAAAGTTCAAGGGGATTGTGGTTATGGATGAAGCTTACATCGATTTCGCAAACCCCTCTGCATCTGCAACCCCTCTAGTCTCCGAGTATGCCAACTTGTGCGTTGCCCAAACCCTTAGCAAGAGCTTTGGTCTAGCAGCGATCAGGTCAGTAGCGTTTAGACCTCGAGTGCTTCGATTTGATGAACAGGGGATCGTCCAGGTTGGGAATTGCAATCGCTCACCCTGCATTGATCCACGTCCTCAACAACGCAAAGGCTCCCTACAACATCTCCACTCCCACAGCTTACCTCGCTCTACGAGCACTTTCCTCCGAATCTATTCACCTGAAGCGCAACAAGATCGCAATCCTGAACGCCTCTCGAGTGAAGCTCCTGCAATCCCTTTCAACCATCCCCGCGATGGGTGCTCCCGTAGGCGCTAATGAGGCCAACTTCGTCATGGTCCCGGTACTAGACAAGAATGGGAAGAAGGATACCGGCCGAGCACTGGCGATTTACAAGACACTGGCAGAGGAGAAAGGCATCGTTGTGCGGTTCAGAGGAAAAGAAACAGGATGCGAAGCGTGCTTGCGGATCACCGTTGGAACGGAGGAAGAAAATGATAAAGTCGTCGAGAAACTCAAGGAGGTCTTAGCGGATTAGAATCTGGGTGCGACCCCGAAGCTCGGGTCAAATTAGACAGCATGTATTACTATTCCTGGGGAGGCTCGTCAATGCGCAGACGGTCTGGGTCAGGTGGATAACTCACGACAGCAGTGACAGAGAGAACAGTCAGATATAACATCTATCCACGAACCAAAACACCTCCACCGCCTCTAACCAGACCTATCCTAGCAGCCAGCTGCCTCGCATGCATAATTTCCATCCTTCTGGATCTCGCGAATAATAACGCGAGTGCTCCGGCGGCGAAGAAGGCATTGCACAGGATGAACTCGAAGTAGTCCGACCGTTCTTTGGAAACTATTCGACCGCAAGATTGCCATGCTGGAATTTCCCCTTTGCTTCTCGGATGTGGCGGGTGACTGTCGTGCTGTTGCGATGATAGCGTGGAGGGAGATGTCGTAGAATCGTCATCGAGTGTACAGTGCATCAGTCGCCTGTTACCGAACGGCTGACAGAACGGTTCGCGAAGCTGCGGCCAGTTAGCCAGAAGTGAATCAGAAGGACTGAGATCGTGAGTGCACACCGAGTCTTCCGGACATGGCTCGCAACGACCGAAGGGTATACAGGTCATCTTAGTTTCGTCTTGGTCTGCAGCGTAAGTGACGTCCAGGAACATAAATCTGAACGCATCCGTCAAGACAGGTTGCAAGACTACAAGATCATCATCACTGACATCAAGAACCATAAGATAATCGTGACCCTGGTCAACATCCTTAGCAGACCTGGGGGCGTTTGAGGAACGCAGCAAGCGGGGATAAGAGTCTAAGACTAGAGGGAGGTGCCCCCACGTGACCCCGCACCGTCTGAACTTGGCGCTGCGGCATTGCGCGGGGATCCCGTCACCACCAACCCTTCTCGGCTTCATCACATACCCCAGAGAAAAAAAATCGAAAAGCGATGTCTCGACGAACGACTACGATAGAGGAGTTCGACGACGATACCGATCTCCCTCTTCCAAGCCGTGCTTTACCAAACACTGGTACGCGAGGCGCGATCCTAGAGGAAATAGGCGTATATTCCGATCAAGAGCCCGACGAGTACAGCGGGGATGAGGATGACGATCCTGACCTTGTGGAACTGCGCGGCACCCAACCGTCTGCGACCGGTTCTGCCTCTCGTCAGGAAGGGTCCAACAGCGGAGACCGTCCGACCGTGACAGACATCAAACCATACAAATCGTAATGTCCTTTCCATTCCCCTAAAGATGATCTGTTGCTCACTCCCAAATTTACAACCTGCACACACACGCACGTGCGTACGTGGCCCTTCAATTTCGCGGTACAGGTGGACGTGTATATACCCCATATACATCGACGCGAAGAGAGCTTACAAGACCGGTGAGAGAAGGGTTTCCCGCGCAAAGGCCGTATGGCATCCTCTAAGCAAGGACATCGCGGAGGCTACGAGCAGGCTGGGCCTTGGAACTTTGCACGAGGTTAACAAGTGCCACCCACGAGACTGGGAAAATCCAGGAAGGGTCAGGGTGCAGTGGAAACGGGATGGTCGACTCGTAAATCCTGCAATCACATCCAGTAAGCCGCTCTCCTCGTTTCCGCCTATATCTAACGTTGGCTTATCACACTCTCGTAACCCATCTCCAGAGAAACTGCTATTAGAAGGGATCGCATATCAAATCCAACGTCTGAAACCCGAGCTCGTCCCCAAGACACCCTACACGTATCCGACACCTAAACTCCCCCCTACCTCCCAACCCAAACTGACCGCAAGCGGGAGAGGAAAACAATCCCAACACAAATCCAAACAAGCCGCTCAATCGACAACGACTACAACAGCGAGCAGGAAGTCCAATCCTGGTTGTAGACTTCCGGTACCTCCGGAGCCTCAACCCGCTCTGAACAATCGATTATCTACGTACTCGCCTGCCATCGCCGCGGGTATCCTGATCGATACCATCAAGGCGGGTATGAGCGCTACGGAAGGCGGAGCGGCGGGTGGCCCGGGTCCCAACCTCGGTGGAAAGGGAAAACGGAAAGTGGTCAGGGTCCGTCAGTGATATTGGTAAAGGTGGATACGATATAGAAGGGTCGACACGTCGTTTGTATAACTAATCAACGCCGCACCACGCCAGGCTTCGCTCGGCAATTATCAGCATTATTCGATAATTCGACCCAACGGGGATACAAGAACAATGAGCGTGGGTATCAGAAGGTTCTCTGAAGACGAATATCGCTGTGCGCGCTTCCAACGTAGGCGGTAAAGGTACCGCTCGGACGAACCCATGACTGGGATGGTACATCCCAAATGCTGTCACCATGGTCAGCAATTACAGAGGCCATTTGAACCTGGCACTGACCTGAGATCGCGCTGGTTGAGGCTAAACGTGACGCTGGAACTGCCACCAGCTTGCAAGAACACCTCATCGAATCCCCTCAAAACCTTGGGAGGTTCGCCAGCGTTCACGGGGAAGCCCAAGTAAAGCTGCGGGATCTCCGTCCCAGGTACTACGCCGGAGTTCTTGATTGTTGCAACGACCCTGACGCCAGTGCCGAAAGTAGAGATCTTGAGACCGGAGTACTCAAACGTCGTGTAGCTCAGTCCGAAGCCGAAATCAAATCTGGGCTTGATTCCTTTTGATTCCATGTATCTGTAATCGAGCAACAGTTTTTCCGTGTATTTGAGCTGAGAAGGGCATGAGCGATAACGTTTCGCCCTAAGAACTTTTGGTTTCATACCGTTGGGAACCCGGCGGAGTCATAAACGATTGGGGCAGGATAGTCAGCCTCCCTCTGAAACGCGAGTCAGCGGGGATGCTCAAAGAGCGGTTGTAAATAGCCTACGTCAGAGATGGCAAACGGAAGCTTTCCACTGGGGTATCGAGGATCTAAACCCCACAGAACGTCAACCAGACCAGGCCCAGTCTGTTCTCCTGGAGCACCCGCATAAATGATGCCCGTGATATTGGGATGGTTCGACCAGCTCAGGCTGCAGTATGTAGTCAGAATTGGTGTTGAAGAAGACTGAAACCAGAAAGCGTACCTCACAGGTCCAACAGAGTGGATGACGGCAATGGTGTTGTTGTTAACGGCGGCAACTGCCTCGATCATCGATCCACCGCCCCACCACAAAGTAAGGTCATTTCTATCGCCCATGTTCCCAACCACGATGTCGTAAATCCCGAGCTCACCACTCATGCTGTGATCCCGTTAAATCATCGTCGCAAGATATTTCGAGGCCAAGTCGACCTACGCGTTTGCGAAAACGATGGCGACGTCCTTCCCTCTTGCAGCGGCGACCGCAGCATTGATGTTATTTGAGAGGGAGGAGGTCACAACCCCGCTGCTGCCAATGTGGCTAGTGATGGCATCGATCGGAGGGACAACGTTCTCCAAAGAGTACGACCCAGATCCCCATCTACAAGACGTCGTCTGAATGGGCTCCGTCTTCCAAAAAAACTCACAGTAGTACGCACCCGACCACCATGGTACCATCGTTACACTTGTTGAGATCGCAGTTAGGTTTAGGCATCTTCGCATCTTGCCCAATGACCGCGATAGTCTTGGGTTGGCCGAGGGGAAGGCCCCGTGAACCGGATTTGTTGTTCTTCAACAAAACCGCCGAAGCAGCAGCGATCTCCCGAGCGAGGGCGGTGTGAGTGGATGTACGAACCACGACGTTCTGATTATTAGGACCCGACCCGTCAGGTTTTTGGGCGTCAAAGTTGACCGCAGGGTATGGCTAGATGGTTTCTTCGTCAGCGAGGTGTACACGGTGTATATCTTGGGACTTACCTCGTCTTGATTCAGTTTATAATAAGGAGTGAGTACGTTGGCTACCATTCGGTTCAGGCTCTAGAAAGGGGATGAGAAAACTAGATTCGTCGACTGCGCGAGTAACACTCACACTTGGGCTGACTTTTCCATCGTTGACGGCATTCTTCAAGCCGTTGTTACCATAGATTGCGCCACCTGTAACATTGTTAGAAATGTTTAGCCTGGCAACTCAAAGTGACATAACGGTACCGATTAAGAGCCAATCCCCTGGCTGCCTGATTACCCTAGTCAAACAGATACTTTCGAGAGATAATGGCCACTTGCTTACTCCATATCGAGACCGGCGTCAACGTTCTCTGCTACGCTGTCATGGGTGGCGCCCCAATCGCTGACAACGAAGCCTAGCGTTGAGTTGTATTAGTATTGAAACGGGTGTTGGGCGGTGATTAAGAAGACCTACCCTTGAAGCCACCCTCCTTCCTCAACAAGTCGGTAATTAAACCTTTGTTGTGACAAGAGGATGTCTGATTGAAGCGATTGTATGCGCACATTACGGACGCGACTTCAGCCTATCAGAGGGAGTATTCAGTCGAATGCGATACAATGTTCGCGCCGCTCTTACTTCGATGCTCCGCAAGAATGGCCACCAGTAGATTTCATGTAAAGTGCGGTCGTCAACATCGGCGGACAAACCGTACCTCCAATGTTCTTGGTTGTTTGCGATCAGATGTTTGGCACAGGCCATCTAGATTAAAGTTGATATCACCTCTTTACCGGTTTCAGAAAAACACGTACGACGCCGGTACTCTGAACACCAATAATAGTCTCGTATGCACCTTCGCCATTCAGCCATGGGTCAGGGCCAAAGCTTTCCCATGCTCGACCTAATTCGTTACGTGTGGTAAGCGAGGGTCGCCCGGTAGAGAGTATTGGGCCCATGCTCACCGGCTTTGGGGGACCTCATCTAGAATCGAGAGGGGACAGGAAGGTCAGTCAAAGCAATTCACAATAGTCACAAGTCGGAATAAAATCGCACAATATCCATTGCAGGCCCAAGGTAGACCCTGATGAGAAATGAAGATCAGTACGTTGACGGCGATGAGCTACCCGCGAGAACACGAACGAACCTGACACCTTTCCCTCGGAACTCTTCGCCCAAAGCGACACCCCTCGCCCTCATTAGTCTACGACTGAAGGTGGACGCGGTGTTGATACCCGACGGGAATCCCGTTCCACCTTTCGTGGCGCGTAACCTGATAGTTGTCAGACAGATGTGTTGTGGTTTACGTTGACGGGCGATTTACCCCGCGGGCCCATCGTTCATGCAGAGGTTTGGGATGTTGAGGCGGCTCACTGGATTGGTGTCGCCAACACACCGAGATCCAAACTGGCCCTTGCCAATCAAAATCCCGACCTTCTCATCCAGGGTGAGTTGCGCCGTTGTGACGTCTGCGAGTGCTCGGGCCTCTTCCCAGGTTCCTAATTGGACATAAGTCTGTGAAATCCTGGGCGGTGTTGTAGGAAGGTGGCTTACTGGCATAGGCAATGGTAGTGGTGGACGGATGTAGAAAGTATAGTAGGAAGAGGGAAACGAATGCCGTTGAAGTCATGGCTGCAGAGAGCGGAGACCTAAAGAGATATCTGGGATCCGGAACCAAGTTATACACTCGGCCCCGGATTTTTTGCAGTCGCGAAACTGCATCCGGCACTCGATACTCGTGTTTTTCCAGTAGCATCGTTGGGTACCACGCGGCGAGGGTTGATGATGTGCGGGGTCTGAGTGATGGATCCGAAAAAGGGAATGAGGATGTGTGCCTAGCGCCGGTCTCGCACAAAGTCGCGTTAACCAATGGGCAAGAGTAATTTCTTCGACGTCGCGCGAGGCGCTCTGTGCGTCCGGTAAAACGAGCAAGTTGAGCTACGCCAATGGAAACTTGAGCTACAGGCGCAGGGTAACAAACGTATATCCTACAGACCCCGGAGGTTCTTGAAAGAGTTGCCTCATCTTCGGCGCTTCTTGGCTTGGTTTTCCTCCAGGATACTGTCCTTCCTCTCGCTCACGCGCTGCAGGAATTCGATCTTGCCGAGATAACCCTCTGAACGATGGTTCGCCTCCAGTTCGTCCTTTGTGGTAGCACCATCGGAATTTACATGGGCTTTCCAATCCATCGATGATTTGTCGAGGGTGGTCAGTTTTTTGGTTTTGTGTTGGGAAGACGCCGGCAATGGCGGCAACACGATCTTGGGTTTCCGGGGACCGCGTGCTCTGGATTTTGAATTCTCTGTGGATGAATTTACGAGAGCGGCCGACGAGCTGGACGCCAGGTTGACTATATCCGCAGTGTTCTGATTTGGGACGCCTGATCCCGGCCACAAGGGCCACTTCTTTGCATCTTCGGAGTCCTCCGGGACTTCGACGACCTCTCTGTGAACAACGGTGGGCATTCTGTCGGGGAAAGGGGCACCCGGGGACAAACGCTCACAGGACGTCCTCACCAGCGAAGCGATACCTCTTCTGAACCTTGACCAACTTGGGAGTGACACTGGCATGCTGCGGCTGTCGCGCCGCAGTCGACTTGAATTTCTGCCAAACCCTGTCCTGTTCGCTACGGAGATATTGTCAGGCGATGCCCGCAGTTCTCTCGGCGCACTTTCCCCTACGTTTTCTTGCGCGCCTCCTCTTCGTCCGCCGCCGTCGGTTCTGGGGGACTCGTTCGGATCCGCTTGGTCTCTCTTTCATTTTCAGAGTCGGAATCAGATGAGCCCGAGTCTGCGATGAAGCCGCTCGTTAGCTGAATGAAAGACTGAGAATATGTGTATTTGACCATCGTTCTGGGGCGCAGTAGGCACGTAATCCGGATCGTCCTCAGAATCAGAGGACATGATGGTCCTGGGCTCGGTCCAGAAAAGGAAACAGCTGACTAAGCGCAGGTTGAGCGATATCTTGCCGCCATCGCGGCATCGATGGGTTTTCATCCACCCTCATCGTGTCGCTCGAAACGAATGTAACATGAAAAGGTTTCGTTTTGCGCTTGATACCGTCGACGAGGCCTTTTGCCTTGCCACTGATCTGCTCGAAGCATTGGATTATGAACAGGTGAACGGGAACTGCGCGTTCGTGAAACGTCTTGCGGTAGGCAGTGACCACGACGGACCGAGGCTCGGTGTGAGATTGGAATCGCAGTCACCCCGACGACACGGGTGGTGTCCCGACCTCACCCGACGACCGCCCAACGATTTTACGTCTCTCTGCCAGATTCAGTTGTGGACGTAAAATTCCTCCGCTACGGAACCAGAACGCCAATCGCTTCTTTCGGTTTACTGTTGGATTAGTCGTCTCTGATGATCCGGGCCCGTTCATTCTTCACGCACGTGAGGACCGGTGGGATCGCTTTCCTATTTGGGAACACCCTGGTGATTTCTTGCACTCCTCGACCCAAACCGTCCTAAATTCAACTGAGCCTTTAAAGCTCGAGACCGTGCCCTCCTCGGATGCTTCCAGCCCAGCCCCCACCCGCTCTCTCACCAATACCACCACCACGTTTCCCTCGTCATGGTTTCCTCCGTCCTGTTGTCCCATACCGCTCTCGCCACCACCTTCGAGGGCGTTCATCACCCCCTATCTACACCTAACCTCCCCATAGACCAGTTCTGTGGCATTAAATACGCCTCCATCCCAGCTCGCTTTCGCCAGTCGAAGCTCTTCACCTCCTATTCTGCTTATACCAACGCAACCACTCACGGGTGAGTATAGACCCCTATGACACGTTATCATCACTCACTTATCCACCTCAGCCCAATATGCCCTCAGCTGAGAAGCGTCAGTCTTGAGAGCGAGCTGCTCGGGATCGTCGAGAACGAGCTTCCCAAACAGTTCTTGGCCCAAAATGAGTTCGAGTGTCTGAACCTCAACATCGCACGTCCCGCACATGCAGACAAGAATGCGCGTCTGCCAGTCATGGTCTGGCTCCACGGGTTCGTAGATCATTTCCTCACTTTGCCTACCCCGATCTGATGTCATGAAACCCGTCAGAGGTTGGTCCCGTGGATCTGGCGCGAGTTGGCTACACGACGGTGGAGCCTTTGTCCAAAAAAGTATCGAGGCCGAAAGACCCGTGATAATGGTCACACCCAAGTACGCACCTTCCCGAATCACTCCAATCGTGTGGCTGACCGTGAGCACTCCTTCCATCAGCTATCGGATTGGTCTCTTCGGCACCGCCGCTAGTCCCACGCTCCAAGAGGATAACGAGTCCGCTGGAGACAAAGGGGTAGGCAATTATGGTAGGCCCACTCGATCTTTTCCCATCTCATCGCCTCACTAAAGCGCCCGAACTAGGCCTCCGTGATCAGCAGGTGCTCTTTGAATGGATTAACCATTTCATCACCGAGTTTGGTGGCGACCCCTCCAACGTCACCCTCTTTGGCGAATCGACTGGGGCTGCGGACATCCTTTGCCATATGCACTCTGCTGCCAACCAAAAGAGGCATCTTTTCCATCGAGCCATCCTCCAAAGCCCCTCGGTAGAATTCAACGTCCCTGATGTCCGAAGTTCCGGCGCAACCCTCGCGCGTACGCTGTCGGGCTATAACGCCAATACCGCGGAAGAACTGAGGAAGCTCGGCCTCGAGAGGCTGATTGCGGTCAGGCACACGCTCAGAGCTACCGACGATGGCTACTTCTTCCGGCCACACTGGAAGGAACACATGTTCGGCGGTGACTCCCACCCCAGCGTCTCTAACCCCGATGATCATCCCACGTCGATGCCTTTACAACCGGTCATCATTGGCGATTGTACAATGGAGTCCTCCCTTTGGTCATTCCCGGTCTCATATTGGAACGCCGCTGGGGTTGTGCGTCGAATTCGTGCCATCTGCCAGTCTATGCAAAGGGGCAACGCCGTCCTTCGAGCCTATGATATCAGCACATACACCCCGGAGGACGAGCTTAGTGAACGCATTCTGGATCTGATAAACGATGCCAGATTCGCCTACCCAATCGACTGCGTCGCCAACGCCCTCAAGCAGGCTAACGGTGGAAAGGGTGTCTTCCGATACATCTTCGACCAGGAGAGCCCGACTCCCGGCGCCATCCCCCACCACGCTGCCGATTTGGTCTATCTGTTTGACAACGTACCGTTGCCCACCTCCATCGGTTCTCCAGAGATCAGCTACTCGAGGTCACTCACCCCCGACCTCTCGTACAGCGACGAAGAAGAAGAGGAAGACGACTCCGCTTTCGAGAAGGAGGATATCCAGTGGATGACCCCAGTTGTTGACCAATACGCCTACGCTCGAGTGAAAAACACGATCCAAGAGCGTTGGCTCGCATTTGCCCATGGTCAACAACCGTGGAACGAGGAAAAAGCCTACGTTTTTGGTCCCGAAGGCGAGACCGGCGAGCGCTCATGGTGCATCTTTGAAGGCAGGCGACGAACTCAGACTTGGCACCAAGCGTTGGTCCCCCTCGGTCTCTCGTTGGTCCTGAAGCTTGGTGAAGAACTGGGAAGTGGTCCACAAGTTGGCAGCAAGGGCTCGTTCTAGACTCGGCTCACCTACTTATCGCCCTCACCACTTGGAACTCATCCGGGATCTTACACGTTCAACGGCATGCGGTCACCTCCCTGTTAAATTTATTGCCGTATGATATTTTCTAGCACAATCCCCTTCCCATGCCCGGCGCCCACTACCCTCGAGTCCACTTTTACCTTTTCTTTTCATCACCCGATTTTCGTCTTGCCTGCTCTCATGTGATGCCACATAGATATGCTCTCTCGTGTTGTCCGCTTTTATCGTTTTCGCTCTCTTGTGGGTTTCTTTTGTGTTACGTCTCATCGATCCTGGTCCGTTACTCATACGCATCATCATGCTCTTTATACTACATTCCCTTCATGTATTATCACTGTTTTCACTTGCATTCCGCCTACACGTTTCCGGTCTTCGGATATCTGTTTGGATCGAGCGCCAGCTAGTCACAGGACTAGTATAAGGACTAACTTGCCTCGCTGATAATGCGTGGCTGACCGGATCTCTAAGCTTTATGGTAACTTACTTATACCTGGCTTCCCAGCACCAACGCAGTGCCGATACGCAGTCGCCCAGGTGCGTCAACAGCAGCACCCTCACGCGGTGCTTGCCAGCTGTCACGGAGAGGGGTCTTCGGCCATCGGGGAATGGAGGCAAAAAGAATTGGCGGTGCTGGCCCGCAGCTTTCGTATTTCAACTCGAACCGTGGCCACGGACCCACGCTCCATCCGGCTTATGGGTCGCGGCGTTGCGGTAGAGCACGAGGCTGCGCGCGCTGTTAAGTAGAGCCATCGGCTAGCCCACAAGTGCGATGTTCCGACGATAAGGACCAGCTCGCGCCCATCGAAGTAATCACCCTGAATCTGCTAAGTATGAGAATTGAGATAGCGACCAATTCAACTCGCGTTATCTTGGACGTTCAGTAGTCTCCTGTCTCCCTCGCATAGCGCCGTGTACGAGAGCACTGTAGACGCTCTTTCATTGAGTGGTTAGTTGCCGGTGGCTGTTCCGAGCCTCGTTGCCAGGGTCTATTGAATCCAGCTGGAGCCGTCCGCCGGTCCCGTTAATTCCTCTCTGTCGTCCAAACCAGCCGCGACTTATCAACGTCCAATGGACATCTCCGAGCGTTGCGTGATCATGAATCGCCCCTTTGTGTTGCCTTGACCCGAGTCTGAAACCACATCCATCAACGATCGTTAACGTTTGCTTATATAAACATCGATCGAGCATGAGATTATCAGGTGACCTTGGTATAATCTATGATCCTATCCACACCCTGCACCATTTCGACCCTTAAATCTTCGGGGTTGCGCTCTCTCGGTCGTCTCTCTGTGGGAGCTCTGGGATCATCTATAACGCAGTGCTTGGACCCTCCGGTTGAATTCCGCGAGCGGTGACAGCGTGGCGGCTGTTGCTTCGGTCATCGGGGTGACCCCCGCGACAGTCGATGGCCGATGATTGTTTCACTGTCTACAATACGAAATCATCTCGCATCGCCCATATCTGTTGTGTCGTTCTCACACACATGGGAACGAACGGATAGTTTGATCTTTTGATAACTATTAAAGGGGGTCAGAGAAGAACATCGCCGTCGATATACTTCGTTCCACGACCTACACCTCCTACTTCATTCCTCGCACTTCTTCTTCTTCTTCTCCTTCTCCTTCTTCGGAAAGACCGCGAACTCAGTATGGCTTCTAACGAAAGCGGAAACCTTTGGTTCCTTCAACCATCCCCTCCGCCTGGTGCCGATCCGAATCAGCAGACTCCACCTGCCGCTCCACCCCAACAGCAGACTTATCAGTCTCCAAATCCGACGAACCCTTTCAATAAGCCCACACAGTCTTCGCCACCCCAGGACGGACCCGGTTATGGAGCTACTCAACCTGGCTATCCCCAACAGATATACCAACCTCAGCAGGGTTCGCCCTACCCTCAACAACAAGGCGGGCCGTTCCCCCCACAACAGTATGCTTCGCAGCCAGGAACGCCTTACCCCCAACAGGCCTACCCTCCTCCACAACAGCAGGGGTCTCCTTATCCCCAACAAGGCTACCCTCAACAGGCTTATGCTCAACCTCATCAGAGGCAATTCTCCGATCCCAACTCACAAGGTGGTGGAGAAGCTGCTTCGTTCTATGGTTCCGGTCCTCCTCCCGTAGTTCAGCCGGGACAAGGCCCAGGCGGCCCTGGTGACCGTGGGTTCTTCGATAATGCAATGCAAATGGCTGGGGTTCAACAGCCTCCACCTGGGCCGGACGGCATGGAGAGGGGTTGGTTCTCTTCGAGCAAGAACCCACTTGACCCACCTCCCAAGATGTTCAAGCGCCCCGCTCCTGGTCATTACAGTTACATCAAGTTCCAACCAATGAGCGTCCTTGCTGTATCCGACAAATTACAGGATGGTTTCGCCTTGATCCCGCCCGTAACCGCCCCTGGAGACCAACACCCGTTTATCTCCCATGACATCACCGAGGACGACTGGCACAAGTGAGCACATTCCGTGCGCTTGGTCATCGGATTGAGCTTGAGTTTGAATTTCGTTAGGTTCTTGAAGGACTTCCAGAAGACGGCGCACCTTTCCGCTTCCGACCGTCTCTTCCAGGGTATGGCCAATAGCTTTATGAAGGGTACATCCGTTTCTATTCACACGTCATGGGGTCACGATAGTTTATCCCGTTTTATAGATAAAATCCCATCCGCTAAGGTCCAGAAGAGGGTGGCTGAGAACAAACTCGAGCCTATCGGCGATTATCTTGTAGCTTGGAACCATGTCGGTGTTGCTCTATTCGTGGCTTATCATCCCATCCTAACCGGCGTTATAGTATTTCTTCCGCCCCCGTCGTATGTCCGTTGTCCTGGCCAAGGGAAGTAGCCGCTTCAGCGGAGAGTCCGACGATTATCCTCCCGATATCGCCCGCCATACAAAGAAGGTTTCCAAAGAAAAGAAGTCTCACTGCAACTCTCGTTCCGCCGATGTTCCTTTGGTCACGATTGCCGAACCCTACCCCAAGGGCTCTCTGCTCGCTCCTCTCCTAAACCCGCTTCACAAGGCCGTTTATGATACCACCGTCGCCGTCGCTAGGGCTCCGGGTGACCTTATGTACGGGATCACGCCAGGGAAGAAGTCGAGCAGGTCGCTCAGAGACTCGGATGAGGATTCAGACTCTGAGGAGTATACCGAATCCGAGGAGGAGGACGAAGACGACGAACCCATCAGGGCTCATGGACATGGGGCCTTGCACGCCTTGGCTGCGGCCAGGAAGGCAGAAAAGGAAGCACTCAGGGCGGCCAGGAAGGCTGAGAGGGAAGCCCTCAGGGGGGCCAGGAGGGCCGAAAGGGAAGCACTCAGGGGGGCCAGGAAAGCCGAAAGGGAAGCGCGCAAGGACAGAAAGTCGGAGCGGGAGAAGTATGTTCAAGGGGTGTACTACGGCAACTGGGATGCTGGCAAGGAAAAGTCCGAGGGGAGCAAGAAGCATAAGAAGGAAAAGGAGAGCGGTGTAGATGTTCCCGCTGGCAGGTTCAGACTCGTTATGTGCTACTGGGATGGACAGCGAGAGGTGTATTAGGTGAACGGGGTTCCGCACTGCCGAATTTTTCCGTCCTTTATCTCGTGTTTCTCTCTCCGTCCCTCCCGAGGACCTTTGTAATTACAAGCAGATGTGCTTATAACCAACAGTACTTTGATCAAGTCTCGTTCACCCGATCGCGTAACCGAGCTGACCCACCGGAATGACCAACCACTAACCCACTCCAAGTCGGGCTGCCCAAAATCGTTCCCCCACGAATTCCGGAGACCACGACACTAACATGACCCCCGCTACGACCAATAATTTCTACCTGCAACCCCCGCAAAACGGTGGAATCCATGGAAAGTCGCCTCTCAGCAAACCAGCTTACGCCGGGGGCTCCGGAGATGATGAGTCTGGCGCCCTGTCTGAAATGAACGAGTTCGTGGCTGCTGGTAGGAGGGATGCGGAGGTGTACGAGAGGACTTTGCAGCCGTGGAAGGCTGCTATACGGCGACCCATAGTGAGAATGGTCGAGAAGGAGTCATACATCATTGCTGCTATGCAGGTGCTTCGATCTCCCGTTCAGCAACTGTACCAAACGCAACTTGGCATGCTAATGATGGTGTAGGACCGACTGAGGACCCCATGGCTGGATGCCTACTTCGTGTACACCTCGAGTTTGGGTACGCACACGTTCTTTATGACCGCCTTGCCGATCCTCTTTTACTTCGGCCGGCCTGATATTGGACGAGCGTGAGTGTTCACTCCCTGTATGCCGAACCGATGGCAAGTGTGGGAGGATTAACGAGGCATGTTCTTCAGGCTTTTGTGGGCACCGGCTTTTGGGGTATATGTCACGTCGCTCATCAAGGATTTGTTGTGTTCACCCCGACCGTTCGCGCCCCCTGTCACCAGGCTGAGTATGTCGTGTTCTCTAACCCAATAATCAAATTCCACTCACATTCGCTCTGATTTTGTACTTAGCCTTCGGCTCTCATCATCTGGAATATGGCTTCCCCTCCACTCACACGACTAACAGTGTTTCCATCGCCCTCTTCATCTACTCGCACGTCCACCGACTCTATTTCTCCGAATCTTCGATATCACCGACGCGCTATTACATCTATCTCGTTGCCATTCTCTTCTACGCCTTTAGCATCGTTTTTGGACGGATATATGCTGCCATGCATTCGTTCACGGACTGTGTCTTTGGAGTCGTCTTGGGTGCCGCCATCTGGGCTCTTCAGCACCTCTACTTGGGACAGGTTGTGGAAGTCATCGTCAATGGCAGCTGGATTGGTGAGTTTGAAGATCTCGTCTTCCTCGGGGTGGTACCAGGTTCGACATATACCGACCTTGACGATCCAATCCAGTTCCCATAACTGCGACCTCGCTCTGTTTGCTCATGGTGAACCAGCACCCTCAACCCGTCGACGATTGCCCGTGTTTCGAAGATGCGATCGCCTTCCTCTCTGTCGTGTTGGGAGACATACTCGGCAGCTGGGTCTTGTCCCAGTACGGTGTGACCCCCGAATTCTTCAAAACCCCGCAACCCGGTTCGGCTTACTCGACCGTCGGCGACGTCACGACTTGGTGGCTCTTTTCCGTCATCAAGGTGGTTGTCGGGATTCTCCTCATCTTCACCTGGCGTATTTTCGCGAAAGCTTCGCTGCATTTCGCCCTCCCGAGGATCTACAGGTTCCTCGCGAACATCTTCACCCTCCCCAACCGAAGATTTTATACCCCTGCCACGGATTACGAAGAGGTTCCTATCGAGAGAGGGTTACACCCCATCCCCTCGGTCATTGACCTCCCTACCCAGTTGGAGATGGAGATGGACGACGAGAACGTGAGCGCCAGCACTGGAAGGTCTGGGAGGGGCAGCGCGACCCTTTCCGATATGAAAAGGAGGAGGAACCGGCCCAAGAACGAGTTTGGTCAGGACGTCAAGGGTTTCGGGGAAAAGGCCAATGGGCAAGTCTGCCAGGCGGGCGAGACGGCTGATGGTGGTGAGGCTTCGGAGGCGGAGGTGAGACGATACGATGCAGACGGTACGCTTATCATCCTTTTCCTCGACCATCCGTTGTAGCGATGACTCAACTGCCCTTGATAGTCTTGACCAAGGTCATCGTGTATGCCGGTATCGGTCTGTTGGCTGTGCACGTCACCCCTGTCATGTTCGAGGTCCTCGGCTGGGGTGTGTAAGAGGTTACTGGACCATTTTATGGTTCCTTTCTCTTTTTCTTTTTTCCCGCTTTCGCTCACTCATTGTGGGTGTCCTTCCGCCTGTATATTTTTGTCGTATCCTAGTATCGTTCCTCTCATAATTAATCAAGTGCTTGGTTTGTCTTTCTGATTCTCCTCGGAACTCGTTGGGTTGTTTATCGAAGGAATGACTGGCTCCTAGCCCAGAATCACCACGAAAGCTCACACGTATGTGAAGTCCTTACAGTCGTCTGACCGGCTCACTCATCGTGCACAATTTTCGATTTAACTGTGTCTTTGTTTACTTTATCTAGTAAAAGTAGGGGACTACACACGAAGGGAGCCCACGGAAAATGAGCGGAAACTCCAGCATATTACACGCGATCGTAAAACGGATTCTTGGTTCGTTAAAGGGTCAAAGAAACGATGAAGACGTTAATTAACGTAGGTGGGTGGCAAGAGTGCTATGGAGCGGAGTGGGGGTCGGAGGGGAGTGAGAGAGGAAAAACGGAGGAAGGAGGGTCGACGTTTGCCAAGGTGCACACGTGCATTCGGGGACCTCGATAAGCAAGAATGGAACCCTGGTGACACAGTACCACCGTGAAACAATCGAGGATAGGAAGGATAAGCATGCTGGGTAATGACGAAGGATGAAGTCGGTAACGATAAGGGTGGCGGTCGGGTAGGG
>Ga0307515_10010339_pt1 | contig 17891 bp, 6 predicted proteins | sample 17_EM_MG_FD_194513 | JGI IMG/M metagenome (GOLD analysis project Ga0307515, IMG submission 194513) | Populus trichocarpa ectomycorrhiza microbial communities from riparian zone in the Pacific Northwest, United States - 17_EM | ecosystem: Host-associated > Plants > Roots > Unclassified | place... | reverse complement strand
TAAGCATCCGAAGTACGGCAACCAGGTGTTTGGGACTATAGCAGCGGTTGTTTTTTAAAATGTTTTTTCACTCGGAAATGCATTAAAATAAATATTTTTTTTATTTTTTAAAAATTATATAAAATTAAGCAAAAAAAAATATCAAATTTTGCCCAACTGCTGTTTGGAATGCAATACCAAACAGGGGCTATAAAACTACTTGATCATAACCATTAGCATCAGATTTCAACGATTTCCCATGAATGCTAGAGATTATAAACATACCGTTTCTTTTACCACCGGAGAGGTGAGAATCATTTGATAACCAACGCACCAAATCGGCATGCTGGTGATTTCGTAACTGCCGAAACCACAAAAAACAAAAACAGTTATTACAAATCATAAGTAAATTAAACAAAATGAAAAATCAGAAAGGAAATTAGAGTTTTCCACAAAATAATTAAAGAAAATAAAAACTGAACCCTCAAGTCAAAATCGAAAAAAAGAAAAAAAGACAAACTAAAGATGCATACAAGAAATTTTACAAAAAAAATCCAGAAATTCAATTTACGATTATTATTTAAAAAAATACTAGAAATGAGACGTTCAGCAAATAACAATAGAGAGATCTGATGATAAATTATACCTTTTTTGAGTGCTTAAATAGGTGAGAAGCATACGCCATGACTGCTGCTTCTGCTTCTGCTTCTGCCGCTGCTGCTGGTGGGCTAACTTCAATCGACCGACCAATCAATCAATCAACTTCTTTCAAAGCTCGAAATTTTTTGGAAAATATGTGTTTATTTTTTAGGTTTTTGTTGTTGTTGTTGTTATTTTATGTTGTGGTCAGTTTGGGGTGGCTGGCTGCGAGAAGACAAATCGCACATGACTTTCGTTTTGAATTTGTTGTAATTACAAACGAGTCATTTTAATTAATAACAATGTATACATTGGTCCCTCGAATATTCAAATTGATTGAAATCATCCTCCATTTAAAAATATACCTTATGCATAGTTCCTTATAGCTAATTAATAGAAAAACTAAATAAAAATGTCCAGTTGTGCATTGTGAATCAAAACTACTTTAACTTTGGATTCTAACAATGGTTATTGTTTCAACTCTCTTTTTATTTAGGGCATTTTTAATGTCTCACATGATTTCTTTTTTTTTTGGTTTTTGGACGCCATCTTCTTTTATTTTTGCCACTATCTTCCCTGTTTCATTTGCCTGAGCTTATCGGCTTCCACATTTAGTTTTTTGTTAATATAGTTAGGTTGATCATCTTTCACGGCTCTATGATGGAGAGGCAAGGCTGGATTGGGATGAATTGGTTTGCCTCTACTTAGAGCTGGTGCTTTTCTGCGACCCCAACTATCTTCACTTCGTCCCTTTGGTGGGTCTTCTTCTCAACTGGCAAGTGGATTTCTCATCATTGTGCATTAAATTAATCCTTTTTGTGGCCTTATTTGCCATATTCTTTGCTTTGTTTCCCGTGTTGAGAAATCTCATATTGGTTTGGTTAGAATTGGTTTGTGGTCAGATTCTGATGGGTTGGTTGGGTGGGCTTCCATATGAATTGTCTGATTGAGCTTTATTTTGACCAGATAGGTTCCTTTATTTCCTTTCTTTGATTTCCCTTTTACTTTTTGGTTTCCTTTGGTTTTTTTTTCCCGTTTCACATGGCATATTTTTTGTTGCTTCGGTCACTTCCTTTTGAGAGTGACAAGGACACTTGTAAGGAGAGTTGTTTTTTCTTTCTTGGGTTTCGATATTTCTCTCTCCCTCGAACTTTGTCCTCAATTCTAGGGGGTATGATGAGGTATATAAGCATATTGTTTCCCTTTTTCTCATGGGAGGTCGTTTCTCAAGCTGTTGTTTGGTGATTTTCTAGTGTGTTGGATGAGTTTTTTCTTGCTTCTATTGTGTGTGCTTCCTCTGGATTGTCTATGTTCTTAGAATTATTGTGCTTACTCTTAACGTGTGTGTTTGTGTTGACCTTTTGCCCTCTAATTTTTCCAAGTCTATCTTTTTTAGTTTGTTCTGTCTGGGTTTTAGAGGACCTTCATTGGTTTCGAGCTACTACAATTTCCTTTTTTAGGTCTCTTTCCCTGTTTGCACATTGTTTTTGCTGTCTGCATTATTTTTTGGCTTTGGATTTGCTAATTGGTTTCTTATGTTGCTCATTTGGTAGTTGTAGGTTGATACAATTTAGCTTAGGATGGGCTTTTGTGGTTTTTGTAATCTATAACAGGTTTGTTACTTTGTATTTTATGGGCCAACATCTTTTTATCTATTGATTTTACATATATTTTTTGTGCCTCTCTTTGTGTTTTCTATGTTGTTGCTTCTTTTGTTTTTGCTTGGTTTTTATGCTCCCCCTTTTTTCCTTTTGTTGTCTCCTTCTAATTTGTTGTTTTGTGATCGTTCTTGCTCCTTGGGTCATTGTGTTGTGCTGCAAGTTCATGATTGTTGTATACATGAATTGGCTGCTTTTCTACACCAAGTTACGATGTCCTACGTGTGTTTGCTTTATTCTGAAGTTGGCTTCCATGATGCAAGGAATGAGGGCAGCAAGTGTCTAGCCTACTAGGCCATGTTTGTACACCTCATTTATTTATTTTTTCCCTAGAAGTTATGAAACAATATAGGCTACCTCGCTTGATTGCCTCAACAAGTTGTTGTTTCCCTTATTTATGTATATTGGGTGTCTTTAACATGCAAGATAGTTCTATGAAAATAAAAAATGTTAAGGGTAAGATAAAAGATGGGTTCTAGGGAATTCAAAAGACACTTTCAAGTTAATTATGCTTTTATAAGATGTGATTTGTTGTTTCTCTCGGTTATTTGTTGGAAAAACATTGTTGTCTTCGCACCTAAATGACAACATCTTAAGGGGTCAACCCCCATTAGAAAGAAAATGTTATTATTGTTATTGTTTATGTTAAATCTATAAAGGAATGGAAATGAGGGTGTGGTTTGAGTAGGGGACTTCACTTCTTACTCTTGTTTACTAGGAGTCATGGTGTTGGTGGAACCATAATAGGCTTGTTATTTTTTCTTTGTTAGATGACTTTGTATTCTTAAACTCTCTTGCAGTCATCAGTTTATAAGCCATTGCATTTAAGGAGGTTTCATATACATTGCTTTAAATTTTGAAAATTGTTTATGTTTGTTTTTTCTTTTTTCTAAATGTATTTTTAAGAATGTGGTGTTTCAGTTCTTTTTAATGGACTATTCATAATAATGCTTGCTGACTTGGTTTGATATGGCTTTATCCTTTATCCTTATTGGTTCGCATGTATTTTACTTGTTTGTTGGCCATTACAAGTTGTTTTAGGTCTTTCTTTTCTTCCCCGTTGGTTATTAAACATAGAACTCAAAGGACTAATAGGTTTCTTTCCATTCACAGGGTTATGATTTTCACTAATAATTGTAACAAGGATTTAGGATCTAGCATTGTCAACACCAGGGGTTAACCACTTTTCCTTTATTTTCCAATGGTTTGTGACTGCTATGTGCATTAATCTTTGAGAATTTTTGGTTTCCATTTTGAGTTTCAAAGGTTTTACTATCACTTCTACATGTATTAGTAGACTTTTATGGACTACGGTCGCTTATTAAACTGAAGCCTTTTCTGATTTCATTGGCTTCTTTTGTTGGGCTGTTACATTGTCTTATTCTCCCTCTATATTGTCTCTCTTTTCTTTATTTATCTTGACGTGTTTGCTATTTTTTTCCTCTTATAAATTGCCATGTTGTCTAAGGTTGTTTTTCATTTGAGATTTTACTTCAACATGCATGAATTTTGTTGGTTTCTTTATGTTATGGTCTAACTACCTAACTGTTTTTTCAACCTGTTTTTGCTTTTGTGTTGATTCTCATGCATTAAGCTACTTTAGGGAGTTTGTATTCGTAAACACTATTGTGCTTTGTTCTTGCTGACAATAATATATTAACTTGATTATGGAATCTCTGGTTGCTTATGTTAGGTGGTTTCATTTTTTTGTTAACTATCTTTTTATATGTTATGGTTCATGTTCTAATTGAAAAACTTTTGATGCCTTGGGTGTGTTCTGCTTGTATTTATTCTTATATGTTTAGGGTTTGGTCACTTTTTACTTAGTCAATGTTATTTGCAAGGTGCCTTGCTTTTTTCTAATTTTTCTTAGTTATTTGGTTCTCTTTGTGGTGCCTGTTTTGTTAACTAAGTTATTGACAACCTATTACAGTCTTTTTAGATCATCATTTTATCCTAGCTCTGTTTTGTCTTATGTTTGAAATACATTGGTTAGCATTTCTTACCTATAATGTGTCTTAAGCTTTTGGTGCTTTCTTGACTTTTTTTATTGGCTTTCCTTTGCTTTTCCAGGTTTTTTTCGTTGCTCCTCTCACAACCAACACTCTTTGTAATGTTTTCAAGAGACGTTGCTTTTTTTGTCCCTCTAGATTGTTGATATGCCTCGGTTTGCCTCATGCTTTACATTATTATCCTTTGTTATTTCACAGTTACCTTCCATTTGCTAAGTATGGCTTGATATGAATTCGAACAATATTTTGTTAAGACCTTTTATCCGTTTCAATTGTTGACGTGTTCTTTTGATGTAATTATTTCTTTTTTATATGCAAATTGTCAACCATCAGTCTTTTTCTAGCACATTCTCACGACTACTTTTCAACCATCCTTGCTTTGTTAAGGTTTGTGCCTTTTTCTCTTACGTTTTCATTGCTCTTTTTTTTTATTCTCTGTTTGGATTGTCATCTCAATTACATGCTCTAGGCTTGTAATGATAGGTATTTATTTGTGCTTCCCATATTATGATAAGTTACATGTTTAATATTGATCTGTAAATTTTACACAACTGACTTTGATAGGTTAGTCACTTTCAAATCTTCGACCATTCATGCTTTGTTAATTGCTTGCTTTAACTTTGTACACACTTTTTGTTTTAAATTTTTTTTCCTTGGATATGTTAAATGCTAGCTTTCGATTCCTTTTAGGCTGTATTTTGCTTTTTGCAAACTAGATCATAACAGAATTAAACACGATGAGTTGCTTCTTTGTCTCTTTCATATTTTTCCTGTTGGTAATTGTTTTAGATATTTGGTGTTTGTGTTATGAAAATCTACCATGTTTACTTTAAATCTATTTACTCGCTACTAATATTTGACTATGAACCATTCTTCATATGTTGGCTTTAGGATATCAAGCCTTGCTCTTTTTTTCTTTTCTTTTCTTTTCTTACTATATAACATGTTAATTGATTTATTCTTTATATAAGTTGCTCAAAATTGGTTCAAGGTTTCTCAATGTTGTTCAAGTCATTGACTAATCACTCTTTTCCTGGCTTTGGTACATCAAGCCCTGCTTCTTTTTTTTTACTATGTAATGTATTAAGAAACTTTTTTTAAAAAAAAATTATTAGGATTGGTTCAAAGTTTCTCAATGTTGTTCAAGTCATTGACCAATCACTCTTTTCCTATGTTCTTTCTCTTTTAAACCCGCAACTTTAAATCCTTTGCTCTAACCAATAGGCACACGGTCTTTTAATGTCGCTCTCCCATTGCTTTTTCACCTAATTATAGATATTTTATTATGACTAGCCATTGTCAAAGACTTCAGCCATTTTAGTATATTGGTCATGAACTGCAACTCCACCTTATAATCATGCCACAATGTTGGTCAATCACATGATGGCTCTTTATCCACATCGCCTACTGCGTTTGTTTCTTGTGTCTAGGTTAATGGATCAACCAATGTGTAAAGACAACTTAATTTCAAACACAGGAATACATCCTCCTCATCAAATGCTTCTCAAGCGTTGCATACTGATAAACCTTTTGAGGAGTGACTGCCTAAATAAAATTTCTCAAACATTCCACCATTCAGTGATCAACATCCAACTGATTTTGACCTTCTTAGCGATCGAGCTCCCGATGTTCTTCCACATCTTCGACCCACATCTAGCCAATATGAATATCACAGAAAAAAAATTGTGAGTGATTAATGCATTTATTTCAATTCTTCCCCTCATTTCTTAGTTCAAACTATTATATTATTTGCTCTTTTCCCCTTGCATATCTTTATCCGTGCATTCTTACAGTTTTATAATTTGTTGAGACACTTTAAGGTGAATCTTATAACTATACTGATTTTGGAGACAAAACATTTAAATGTCAAATTACAATGCTTGTTTTTGGGTTCAGAAATGCGTCAAAGTAATACCTATCTTTTTTACTCTGTTACTCAAATGATCAGATCTCGCTTCTATGCCCAACACCTTCATTGTTTGACATTCTCCTCAATCCAAGTATTGGAATCTTTTTCTAAAAACTCTTGAACCAATGCTCGGGCATATAACTTGATGTTTTCTTTCACATCAATAGGGATGAAGCTTAATAGTTTTGTTAATATATGACTAGGACTATACGTCCTTAAAACTAATGGTCATTACCATCTTTAATGGGATCATTACTATCAAATGATGTCGAACCCCTAAAATTCTCTTAACTCTATGTATATGATACTAACAATAAAGTCGCATGTCATCTTGCTCCATTTATAGTGATGACTCACCATCTTCTTTAGACGAAAGCATCATACATGAACTTCTAAAGATGTTTGATAAAATTAATGAGCTGGTTAAGGTGTTTAGAAATGCAAAGCAAAGACTTTATGATGTTGATCATCTTAACTATAGATTGCTCTCGCTAGGCAAAAAGGATAATGATTCACGTCAATATAATGATCCTTCATTGAATGACATTAGATGATTGGTTGTTTGAGATGATTTTCATTTTAAGCGTGACTTGATCATTAAAAGTTGTCTACTAGCCTTTGAAGCATGTCTCCAAGCTCTACCCCAAATATATAGCTTTGCAATACCTTCTTTTCTTTTCTTTGTTTCCCCTATGGTGATGATGGCTATCGATGTAACATCACATTTACCAACTAAGAACATCAACCATCAAGTAAATGATTGAAGGTTTTGATGAGAGCTCAACGCTTATTTTATTAATGAAAATGAAAGAGATGATAATACTCTTATTAAAGGTGGTTGATTATACCAATAGCTTTTAGTTGGTGCATTTATAGTATTGAAGAAGACCACCTTGATTATATTAGAGCAACTCAAAATGATATAAGAACGAAGGTTTATAAGGGCATACATGAAGTTATTCTATTAGGATATGTTAGGGAGAATGTCACTGGAATGTTACCATTTTCTCCTTTTTAATCGACAATTCACACTATATAATCAATAATTACTAAGATGCCATGGCTATATATAGGGCTTATGGTAACCTAAATCTTTCCATCATATTTAAATGCAACTCTAATTGGCCTAAGATTTAGAGATAGCTTCGTAAAGGTAGGCCCTACTAGCAAGAAGATAAGCCCAACATTTCGATAAGGGTTTTTTGTGCCAACTTACTGATATGATTACCTACACCAAATTAGAAAAGCCTTTTGGCTATACAATTGTAGGTATAATTCTTTTTGGTTTTCATTTGTTTATTTATGCACGTCCATCAATTTCTTCATTCTTTCTTCTTTAGTTTTTTTGCCTACACTTTATTACTAGATGCTTACACGATTAAATTCCAAAAAAATAGGATTGCTACATAATCATCTTCTTTATTGGTTTGACTTTGAATTAAAGTGGTATAATTCTGAGGATGTTAATTCCATTATTTTAACTAATTTTTCTGATATAGGAGCTAATCCGGTATGCTATAATATTGTCTCAAATTTTATGTTACACAGTCCATGCTTTCAAACCTGAAAGCTCAATGCATGAAAAAAAGGCAAATGCTCTAAGTGTTTTCGATAAAGTTTAAAAACAACATTGTCTTTGATGAAAATGGATTTGTCTATTATATAAATCATGAACAACAAGGCCATTTAATCCTCAAAAACAATATTGAGCTATGCAACAACCATGTTATACCATACAATAGGAATTTCTTACTAAGGTACAATGTTCAAATCAATATTAAGATATATTATCAATCAATACTGATTAAATATGTTTTTAAATATTTTAGTAAAGGATCATACATATGTAAGATGTTTGTTAAGAAGGAGAATAATGATGAAATTAAAGCTTATCTAAATTATTGATTTATATGCATGTACGAAGCATTATGATGCTTTTTATAATTCCTTATCAACTCAAAAAATCCTCCAATTGAGTGTTTATAGGTCTATATTTTGCTTAAGAAAAATGTCACTTTTTTAGGCAATAAACCATTGTAATCAGTCCTCGGAAGGCCTTATATTAATAAGATAATGCTAACAAAATGGTTTGAGCATAATAAGGTTGATTCAGATGCATAAGGTCTTTTCCAAATAGATTTGTTCGGGATGCATGATAGTAGGAGTGGATCCCTAAGTCATAAACGGTTCAGTTTTGGTTATTTGACGTATGTTCACCCTGCAGTTGGAGTACTATATTATCTTAAATTTCTCTTGACCCACTTCAAGGGGATTTTAGCTATAAGGATCTAAGAAAGGTTTATAGGGTTATTTATCCGATATTCCAGCATGTTTACAAGACCCTTAGTCTTCTAAGGGACAATAAAGAATGGGATAAAGCTTTTTATACAGCAATTACAACAACTATATCCATATATCTTAGGCAACTCTTTATGAGCATCATTATTTTTTGTGAAGCAATTTTAGCACTCAATGCATGATGAAATTGTCATATATTTTAGGGCTACATTCAACACGCCTAATCTGTGAATGTCTTTTAATGAGCTAAAGAATTATGTTCTTTACAAACTCGAGTTGCTTTTCAATATATCTGTCACATCCTTAAAGAAGCATGAACTTCCAATGCCCGATGGATAGTTGTTATCTAAGATAAGAAATAGGTTATTGAGGGAAGAGCTTAATTATGACATTGTTAATCTTATATCCTAGCCTTCAATGCCAAGATGTTGCTTAATCAAGATTGTTGCATGTGTGCGGTGTCACAATGATCATCATCCCGTATCGGGATGCTCATATATGAGTGGAAAGAACAAGAGATTCTTGTTATTTATTAGTTAAAAAGAGTTTGGAGTTGCCACCTAGTATTTTAGTCACTAGGAACCCTAATTGGTCTTCAGAGTCTGGATAAGAGAACTGATTGTGTATAGGAAAGATAATATCACCCTTAAAACACCCTACCTAAGGTAAGTTGCATTGTTTATTTTTTTATTTTCTAAGGTATTGTTGTGTTTTCTAACCGTTGACTTGTTTATTGGTTAAAGAAGATCCACCATAGTAGAATACACTATGACTTTATAGGTTAAACTTGGTCATTCTATAGTCAAAACAAAAGGAAAATCTTTTCTAATAACTAGAATATGTTTTACATATAAGTTTATAATCTCAGATATTTAAATGAAACAAAATAAATATTTAGTGTTCTTGAAATGTAGGCCAATTCTCATGGATTTAATAAACTTGCTATTAAATCTAAAAATATATGCAAAAATACGAACAAAATTATTTTTTCTTGAATTTTTTGTATTTAAAAAAAATGCTAAATCATGCCATGTATTTTTTTTTAATGCAATATGATTTTTATTTGAGAAACTTGGCCATATGCAATTAAAATATTTAAATGTATTTGTTTGAAAGAAAAATTTTATTATTTGTTTTTTTGTGTGAAAAGAAACTGGTTTATTTAATACTAGGAAAAAACCTCGTATGAAAGTCACAATCCCAAATAGTCAATAAATAAAGAGCTAAAAGTAAGATATATAAAATATTTATTATAAATGAGTCCCTTGAATGCACAAAATTGAATTAATTAAAAAAACAAGGGTTTTGTTTGAAAAACACACAAAAAGAAAAAACAAATAAGTGCTGGAAAAATCACCAGGGCATGTTTACTAACCACACTCTTAGCTAAAAACCATAGGCTTAAATTTTTTCTTAAAGGCATGTTTGGCAAACGCTTTAAAGATAAAAAATTACTTTTTTCCTTTGGTAAATTTTGAGCATGCCAAACACAACCTTAAAAAAAATAACGAACTCAACACATCCTACATGGCTGGGCTTCCCCGCGCAAAAACAAGACCTAAACCAGTGGACGAAGGAAATAAGATCAAATGAAGAAATTGTTTGAATCTTATTCGAGAACATAAAGAACAATAAATGAACCTATAAATTGAAGTAGCAATACAAGCCCAATTACATTGAATGAAAGGCTTATAATGATGAAAAAAAAAAGAAAACTAAGTTATAATCATGCATTATAATGGAACAAAAGGTCTTGATTCTCATTAATCTACCCAATAGCTAAGAACCTTAAACCAAGCATTCAAAGCTAAGAAAGATCGATTAATCTAAAACATGTCATAAAAGGAAGAGAAAAATGGCATAGAACACTAATGCATAGGTTTGAGATTCAACCGAAGCTCACAAGGGAAGCAAAAACATCAAATTATGAGAAAACCTAAATTTTAGCTGAACAACACTCAAGAACAAAAACCCAGAAATTCATACAAACCTAGAAAAATGCAGATAAAAAAAAGCATAAAAACCCAATAAAACAACCTAAGCCTTGCAACTATAGCTCAAACATGCTTACCATAACTTGCTTGAACCAGAAAAAAAAAAACTTGAAAACACAGAAAGAAAACAATGTATATGAATCAAATCCAACACATAACTTCAAATAACAGTCAATTACCTCTAATAATATTACACTAGACCAAAGTTGTTCCTAATTAACAAAACATGAACACTACTTGCAAAAAGACCAACAACATGCCTAGGAAAACAAATTAATAGTCATCATATGACCAATCAAATATTAATGCATTAAATCCAAAAAAAAAAAAAAACCAAAGGATCAACCTAAAAATATAAAATGCTAAGTTGTTTTTTAAACTAACTTATACCATCATATTACCAACCCTAAAACATCAACATATGCATCAAACAAAACATGAACATATATGAGCATATTAAATTATGACATAACTAATTATCTTAGCACAAGCATCTATGACATATTAAACTAGCAAAACAATCACAGTGGGTGCACAATAAACATTTAAGCATGAATTTAAAACACAAATAGAAGAGAGGGTGTACTTATTAAGCTACACCCCTATCAAAGTTGAAGATATACCTTATAAGGGGAATGTTGATTCCTTCTTTGGGTTATTTGCTTCTTTCCTCTTGATTTTCAGCTTCTTTTTAATGTGAGACTAGTTTTGATTCTCTTCCTTCCTTTCTCATCTTAGCACACAATTATTGTAGCTTCTCTCTTAATCAACTATCAGGTTTTTCCTCTTAATCTCTATGTGTTTCCTCTCTTCTTTCACCCTGTGATTAATTCTTTCTCTCCCCTTCCACCTCTTTCTACTCAAGAACAAATGTCCTTTTATAAGCTAACCAAAACTAGAAATTGCAAAACCATGGTGGTTTTGCCAAAAGGTTTTATAAAAGAATCTTATAATTTCTCTTCCAAAACCTTTCTCCCCGAAATAGGTGGTGCCTGGTCCTTTTTTTATCCTCTTGTAAACTGAAATCAAACATGAGAAAACAACCTTAGAGTTTATTCTGTCATGGTGAATTTTTCTTCAGTCATAGATGATTTGGGCTGGGTACTTTGTCAAGATCATTATGGAGTTGAGCTATAAACATATCATTGCTAGACCTAAAACTTCTAGAGTTTATGTATATTTATCATCAGGAATAAACCACACTTGATTTAGATGTCCAAAACTCCACATTCATTTATTAGAAGGTTGACCCTCGATCAATTTGAATCTGCCAATGCAAGAGTGGTTAATTAGGGACAAGATGTTATCAAGTTCGTTGAAGCAAATGAGATATAAAAATTTGATAGAAGTAGCCGATCCTTGTAGAGAAGATGTTTCTTAGTTGAATGGTGGTGGTTGGAGCCTCGAAGGTGATCAGAGGTACATTCATTCGCTTGAAGGTAGCGTCTTGATCAACTTTCTCGGCTAAAGAACTTCACACAAGAACCAAACGTCGTGTCACTTATTTCTTTATTAAAGTGCAAGTGACACGTTGTTCATTTAAATCCTAAAAACTAGGGTTTTTAAATATGATTTTAGGGAAATTTCAATTTAGTCTTTATCCTTCTAATTTTAGCATATGTATCCTCAATTGACCTTAAAACTTAATTTTTATAATTGCACCCCTGAAAACCTTTAAATCCTTTAATTTAAGTGTCTTTTACAACTTAGTCCTTGTTTTCCTGATTATAAAATTTGACTCTTATCAACCATCAAACTTTTAATTTCTTTCAAATTAACCCATGAATGGATTAATTTCAATCCCCGAACTCACGCGCATTCTGCAATTTAGTCATTGGTTTTGAAATCCTTCAATTTGACCCTCAATCAGCCTTTAATCTTCAAATTTCTTTTAATTGAACCCTTGATTGCACCAACTTAGCATTTTCAAGTTTCAATTATGTCCTTAATATTTCAATCTTTGTAAATTGATCTGAATTAGGTCTCAAAACTGGATTTTTTCTCAATTGAGTCATTGATTGAATCCATAAAACTCATTAGAAGTTTAATTAAGTCCTTAAACTTAATTAATTCTTCTGATTTTTGCCCAATTCTCTTTGAAACTTAGTTTTTCTTTAATTAAGTCCTTAAATAAGTCAATTAAACCTATTAGAAGTTTAATTAGATCTTTAGATTAATTAATTCTTCTGATTTTGGTCAAGTTTAACCTCAATTTTATTTTTTTCTTTATCTCATCTTATCAAAATATCTCTAATTTGGCTATTCTTCTGGCATTTTAGTTTGTTACAGCTCGAGAGCTTATCTCCTTGTGTCCCAAAAATATTTTTGGATTTTAAATTTTTTATTTTTTTGGATTTTTGAATAAAAAAGAAAGATATGTATTTTTTATAAAATAATTTTAGGGGATTCAAAATTGGGTTATGAAAAATGTCAAAAGAAAGTATATAAATTAGATGTGGCATACAATAATCAATTGAGTTAGGTCGAAGGTTTGATTGTGTTTGTTGTTGCTTTATTTGAAATTACATTGTTTCTTTTATCGAGAGGTTGAATTACACATTCAAGGTTCGAAATTCCCGTTATAATGACTAAGAACTCATCATGTTAGATTAAGAAAAACATAAATATCATATGACTCTTTTATATGACATCTCTTATTGTTTAGGATGAGGCTCCAATAAAAAACAAATGTTGTTTTGTGGTGTTTGATCAATCATTACATAATGTCCTTGTATATGGTGATGCAACTCTTTGTGATAAGCTATTTGGTGGTAAATCAATTCTGTTAGATGAGGACATTAGACAAATCCTACTAGTTATATCTAGAGGGATAAAGGAAGAAATTGTCCATGCTTTTTTTAGTAGCTCATTATTTTAGCCAAAATTTAATGTTCCCACACTCAAAGAGAATATATGCATTTCATTCAATAGGCTTCGTGATGATGAGAAAGACAAATTAAATTTGTTTGCTGAATGAATAAATCCTTATAATAGGTAATGGAGATACGTGTGATTTATCAGTTCCAAGTGATTACGATGCAGTGTTTGTCAAAATCCCAAGTGATCTAATGTTGGATCCAAGTTTAGACCCTATCCCATCAAAAATGTCATTGTCAATGACATTAACAATTTCATCATTGACATGTTGCTAGGAGATAAACATGTTTACCCAAGCACTCAATGACATTAACAATTTCATCATTGACATGTTGCTAGGAGATAAACATGTTTACCCAAGCACTGAACGTGTTTGCACATCGTTGGAGGATGCCAATAATGCTAATTTATTATATCCAGTTGAGCTTATTAATCAATTTGAGCCCAATGATGTGCATTCACATATGCTAGTATTGAAAATAAAAACTCCAATCATGTTGTCGTGCAACTTAAATCCAACATTTGGTTTATGTAACGAAATAAGGCTTATCATCACACAACTTGCTAAGCAAGTCATCAAGGCACGTATAATGGCAAGGTTTAATATTAAAAGCCATGTCTTCATTTCAAGAATTGTGTTCTCTACCAATGATGAAAAGTGTCAATTCACAATTAAACGACGAGAGTTTCCTATTATACCATGTTATGCCACAACAATAAATAAAAGCTAGGGCCAGTCATTGAGAATCGTGAAGTTTTTCTCAAAGAACAAGTTTTCACACATTAGCATTTATATGTTGCTATTTCTAAGGTTACATCAAAGAATGACCTTAAAATAATCACTTGCAATGGTGATGGGATACTAGGGCCAATCATTGAGAATCGTGAAGTTTTTCTCAAAAAACAAGTTTTCACACATTAGCATTTATATGTTGCTATTTCTAAGGTTACATCAAAGAATGACCTTAAAATAATCACTTGCAATGGCAATGGGATACCTTTTGAGTATGCAAAGAATATCATTTATAAATATATTATCAACTTGGTATTAAGTACATGGATGTGTGGTTAACCTTTTGCATAGTTAGCCTTTCATCCTAATATGCTCCAAATGATTGCTTTATTTATATATAAAAAATTTTTGTTCCTCAAACCATGCTAATTAATTTAAATGTCACTATGCTCGTATCTTCATCATGAACATGTTTTTTCCATAATTGTTTTTTGAAATCTTAGCAATGTTATTAGTATGTATATATATGTTCCTAAATCTTTGAGGTTTGTTTTTTAATGCTATAATGTTTTCTTTTTACCTTCTAATTTATTTTCCTTTTTTTTACATGAACATGGTTGTGTTTATCCAAGCATATAAAAATTCACCTTTTATCCTTTGTTGTGACCAAGAGCTTATCGTGTTTGGGTTTCCAAGTTTGATGGACAACCAAACAACTTTAAATGCTTTTTTAGTAATTATCAAGTACATTTATATCGTCATAGTTATAACTTTAAGAGCAATGACCCTTTATCTCACAAAACAAATACCTTCAAATATGCTTTATTTCCTAGCCAATTTATTCAATCTTATTAACACTACCCTTGCATATGTTCCATAGCAATTTATGTTTAACACACATGCATGTCTGCTTGTGTTATTGGTGTTGCACTTTTTATAATTTTTATATTTCTATAATATTTTCTATCTTTGTTTTTGGTCTAAGGTGGAATCATTCGGGCACCCTCAAAAGCAAGAAATATTTAGATGTTTGTTGAAGCAATTGTTGATGGGATCCATTACAAGTTTTAACACTTATGAACCAACATTTATGAATGTTGTTATTGTTGTTGTTGTCCATGAAGCAGTTATTGACCTTAAATCCAACACATAAATCAGAACTATTGATCTTGTAATATCTATGATTTAAAGGCATTACTTCAACTTGATTGACTTTGCATATGTTCTATCCAAAAGGAAAGGATCAAGAGTTTTAACAGGTTCATATAACTCCCTAAATATTTTTCTTTAATGATACATTTTCCATTTGTTCTTTTCAATTCCAACACTAGACTTATATTGTTGCTTTTAATTCTTATACAAATGCTCTCTGAAGGGTTAAGTCTATTCAATCGCTTAAGCAAGTTCTAGTACACGAACAAAATTTGGAGCACAAAGAAGAGTTTCTTTTACAAAACATAAAGTTGCCCTAAGAATTTATCTTGCATATTTTAATGCAAATAACTTTACTTACTAAGTTCTCTCCATCGTTTTCCAGAGATAATGAACTACACATTTCTCTTGGGGGGGCAATGCTCGAGCCTATAATAACGATGATATCTACATAATTTAGCCTCATGTGATCATTATTTTTACTAAATTTCATGTCAATCAGTTCCAAGGTTTGCAATTTAGCTCAATCCATACTTTTCCATAAAAAAATATGCACCCATGAATTATTACCCTTTCTTCCTATGTTGTTTACCTATCTTTCACGATCTTAACGTCATCTAGCAAAGAAAAATTATCTTTTGCTCCTATTTATTTACCTCTTTGATTATATGTTTAATAGGTAAGCCAAACCTAAAAGGCATATCAACTTCATTTTGGTACTTTAATTCTGATATATCTAAGACATTGTTATATAAGCAACAATATGTTATACAATCTTGATAAACAATTTGTTTCATGCAATTCATGTTCCTTTTCTTTTAATGATGCTTCATGTAAATCCCGAGATAATCAAGGCTGGATTAAATTAAAGAAAATAAACTAAACTAAAAAGAAGTGGGGGCAAAACGAATACATTTAAAGAAAATGGAGTCTAAATGGAAATAAGAATAATTATATAGCATAAATACTACTCTTCTTACCAAAAACAGATCTGCAACTATCGTGAAGAAAGAAGAGAGGGAGTTTCGGTATCTATTTTTACAGATCAAGAGAGAAACACCAAATTTCAAGAACCCATCCAAGATTTAGGGTTATAGGTAAAAATAAACACTGGTAGGCAAGGGATTAACAAGAAAAAAATTGAACAAGAAGAGAAGAGGAGAGGGTCGGCTGTCATTAGAAAGAAAAAGAGGGATCGAGACCTTGATTCGTATCGGGTAAGATATTCTAAACATGGTCTTATGAGTTGTTTTAAAGTCGATTATGAATTGATGCCTGGATGTTAAATTATAGATTTGAGTTCTATAACTCCAAATATAGTTAAAAATATGAGGAGAGATCAGACAGTAACAGTTCAAAAATGGACAATAACAGTTGGACAGTAACAATCTAAGTGTTTGTTAATGAGCGATTTTAATTATCTTAGAGGCAGAACTGGGCTCTCCTCAAATCATAGAACTTGTAGCCTCATGCCTTATCTTTCCAACAACATAAATTTTGCTTGAATCAGAGTTCTACAACTCCAGATATAGTTAAAAATATGAGGAGAGGTCAGATAGTAACAGTTCAAAAAAACAGACAGTAACAGTCTAAATGTTTGTTGATGAGCGATTTTGATTATCTTAGAGGCAGAACTGGGTTCTCCTCAAATCATAGAACTTGTAGCCTCATGTCTTATCTTTCCAACGACATAAATTTCTCTTGAATCGGAGTTTTATAACTCCATATATAGTTAAAAATCTGAGGAGAGGTCAGACAGTAACACTTCAAAAAAACGGACAGTAACAGTCCAAGTGTTTGTTGATGAGAGATTTTGATTATCTTAGAGGCAGAACTGGGCTCTCCTCAAATCATAGAACTTTTAGCCTCATGTCTTCTCTTTCCAACAACATAAATTTTGCTTGAATCGGAGTTCTACAACTCCAGATATAGTTAAAAATCTGAGAAGAGGTCAGACAATAACAGTTCAAAAAACGGACAGTAACAGTCCAAGTGTTTGTTGATGAGAGATTTTGATTATCTTAGAGGCAGAACTGGGCTCTCCTCAAATCATAGAACTTGTAGCCTCATGTCTTCTCTTTCCAACAACATAAATTTTGCTTGAATCGGAGTTCTACAACTCCAGATATAGTTAAAAATCTGAGAAGAGGTCAGACAATAACAGTTCAAAAAACGGACAGTAACAGTCCAAGTGTTTATTGATGAGCGATTTTGACAATCTTAGAGGTAGAACTAGGTTCTCCTCAAACATAGAACTTGTATCCTCATGTCTTATCTTTCCAACGACATAAATTTTGCTTGAATCGGAGTTCTATAACTCTAGATATAGTTAAAAATCCGAGGAGAGGTCAGACAGTAACAGTTCAAAAACGAGGCAGTAACAGTTGGACAGTGACAGTCCAAATATAAGAAAGGAATGATAACTAGGATTGGACAAAGAATGACAATAATAATGAGTGAAATGAGAAAAACATAAAGTACTAAGAAATGACTGAAAGAAAGACTTATTGGCTGTTGATATGGTTATTATAAAACATATCCTTGAGTGAGGAAAATTTATGAGATAAACCTGTGATTTGCAGGAGGGACCACAGGCGTGGTGCAACAACAGCAGCAGGGGAGCACGAGTAGAGCTTTTAT
>Ga0307515_10010338_pt1 | contig 17891 bp, 24 predicted proteins | sample 17_EM_MG_FD_194513 | JGI IMG/M metagenome (GOLD analysis project Ga0307515, IMG submission 194513) | Populus trichocarpa ectomycorrhiza microbial communities from riparian zone in the Pacific Northwest, United States - 17_EM | ecosystem: Host-associated > Plants > Roots > Unclassified | place... | reverse complement strand
GGGAATTCCGGGAGGAGCCCCCTGATATATTCGACTCATTCACATGCAGTGATGTTGTTGGAATGGTCATCTCCGCTCTGACTATAAATTAACGTTTTATGACGGCTGTGAGACTCCCTTTAGGGTTGGCTTCTCGCAAAATAACGGCTTTTATAGTCACCTGCATACGTCAAAAACCCCTCTCGGAACCTCCAGAACGGACTTCTATGTCTCTCAAATCTTTTTTTCGTATTCTAGTGTCATCTCTTCCGCGATTTGTTGTATTTGCTGTTACTGACTGAGGATGTAAAAACTTCCTGAACGGAATGAAATGATCGTAGCAGCTACGCGTATAATGCTTCCTTGGCTCAGTTGGTAGAGCGTCGGTCTCATAGAAAACATGAGCCTGGTATTCCAGGAGCAATCCGAAGATCGCCAGTTCGAGCCTGGCAGGGAGCACTTTATTTTTCCTTCACAAAATTGGGGATCACGCAGCATCCGCTGCGGTTCCATACGGTGGCGTTGCAATGTCGATTGTGAGTATCTGTTACAGGGGGACGAAAATAAAACTGGGGATCGGCAGCAAGGCCCATCATAATACACCACCCTGGAGATGAAGGGATGCCGGACGACCCTCACGGACTGCTGATATCGCCACCGGGAGTGCGACCTTCAACTCGTCTAGGATACGGGCGGTCAACAGCCGACAGGCGGTTGTCCCAGGTGCGTTAACCCCAAGAATGCACACAGGCTACGACTGATTCGATCAATCAGCGCATGAGCGACTCGAACTGATGGGAGATGGAACCAGTTTATCTGAAGGTGCAAAATATGTCACTCCGCTCAGCGGCGATATCAGCAGTTTGCTATGTTTATGGGAACGCAGCCCAAGGTCGGAGTTCCGCTGAACCAGGGGACGGTAGATCGCTCACTTGCCATGTAGCATTGAAAAACGCGACTTGGATTTATGCCAACAGCGACGGCAGGGTTGAAACGCTAAGATGTCGGAGTGGAATCCTATACACCAGGAACGGACTCCAGTCTGAGGAGTGACTGTACGCGCCCCAGGTAATTATTACAAAGTGATTGGACGCTATACCAGAGAATCCCCCAGTAGTCATCCAGGGGTCATCCGGTGGCGGGTAGGGAACTTCAACCTCACCTGGCAGGTACGGAGTTAGCCGGACCGCGCAACGACCATCACGGGATAACGTTGCCTTATCACCGTTTGAACGCCTTGTCGATGCAAAATGAGGTAGTCGGGGCCGGTGAATTCGAGAGTCTCTGCCTGGTACCATGCCCGAGCCCTCCCGTTCACCCCCGTAGCCCAAGCGAGTGCTTTCCAGGACACTATTGAGTCAGACACCCTAGTGCAGACCGGTTCGAGTATCTGGTTGACCTCATCGAGATGGATCGATCGGTCCTGGCAGGGGCCCACTTTCCATTTCAAGACACGGCGAAGCCTTTGGACAACATACACAAACAACGCGTCACTCTCAACTCCACCCCCCTTATCTCTCACCGAGACGCAATTAAGCGATGCCACCCCGACCACACACTAAACGACCCGCTTCCGAGACCTTCGCCTCGTCTTCCAAGAAAACGCGATTCCTCGATCCCGATGAGGATCCTGCCAATTTCTCCGAACAGGTCGAATCTAATCTCGAAGACGATCCTCGGACGCGTCGCAAAGGACGCGTGCGCACCGAAGGCTACGATTCCGATTCCAGCGACGACGGTGAAGGTGTGGTGAACAGCCGAAAGCCGACGAACGATGCTGAGGATGACGGCGATGATATGTTCGCCTCTGCCGCTGCTGAGGAGAAGAAGCCCGTGGAGAACGCCAAGAAGGACAAAAACAAGTTTTTACGTCTCGGAGATATCGAGGGCCAGGAATTTGGTGGGGGCGGCTTGGGGGATGGATCGGAGTCTTCGGAATCGGACGAACCAGAGGACGGAGACGACGCCGAGATGAAGAAGAAAGCAGAGATGGGGTACGAATTGTCTTCGTTCAACATGCGGGAGGAGATGGAAGAGGGAAAATTCTCCGCGGACGGGTCTTACGTCCGGACATTCGACCCTCACGCCGTTCATGATCGGTGGTTGGAGGAGACGGACGAGAAAGAGATGAAGAAGGCTAGGAAAATCCGCAAACAGAGGGAGAAGCTGGAGAGGGAGAAGCAGGAGGCGGAAGAGAAGGAGTTACAGGACATGGGTGGAAAGGTGGCTATCGAGATGCAGCTGTTGACCAAGCTCAGGAAGGGAGAAACGGTTTTGGAGGCATTACAGCGATTAGGAGCGAAGAAAAACAAAGGGTAGGGATTTTCATCCATCGAACGAACGCTCTTTTTCTCACAACTTTCGTATATCTCAGGCAGAAAGTCAAGGGGAAGGCCGCAGACAAGACTCCCGCCGAGCCCATCTCGGATGAGATATATCTCATCACCCATCTCGCTTCGACTCTCATGTCATTGGGCGACACCGAGATCTATTCCAAAACTTACGAACAAATCGTTCGTTCCATTCGATCGTCTGGCGACGTTGAACCCACCTGGGAACCACCGTCCGCGGAGGTCAAGTACGAATACAAGTGGGTCGGGGCGACGGACGATCAGACGTTCGGTCCATTTGGTGAGGAAGAATTGAACAGCTGGTATAAGGCTGCTTACTTCGGGTCGATGGGCGAGAAAGTTAAGGTTAGGAAGGTTGGAGGGGAATGGGGAGACTGGGACCAGACTTTATCCTGACCCCCAGATGAGTACCGGTAAATATGACATGTGTAACTGTATCCGTAACCGTTCTGTTGTATACCCTCGCGAAGATGTAGCATATAGTCATCGTGTCACTCGCGGGCGTGGAGGATGACCCGGAGGTTGTCTCTGGGACGTATGACACCGGGACCCAGGCACCCACCCGTTCCGACATGAACGTCGGACGCTCGATGGGTTTCCTAAAACCATAGCCATCTCAGAAGGATCAAGGGCATACAACTGTTTGCGTTTCGATAGACCATTTTCTACAGGATATACATTGGAAATTAAACAAGAAATTGGGGCCGTATTCTGTAGAAAACGGTCTATCGAAACGCAAACAGCCGTCGGTGCGGTTGGTACACATGCGGCAAGCAGGTTGTCAACGTTTAACCTCTAGTCTAGCATAGCAACAGACCCGACGCCCAAAATTGGAATTGAAACGACGCAAGCAGAGGGAAGATAGAAAGCGAGTCAGTATCAGGGTCTCTAGTCTCCACGGAACTCGTACAACGACAAATATTTCGATTCCGAAAAGTGTTCCTACAGGTCGAGCTTGTGTGAGCCAATCAACTCGATTGCTGGGAACTCCCGATGCGTCACGTGGAATAATTCCTGTTGTCAGATATTTGGTTGACTCTCGATTAGGGTTGATTCAACCAAACATCTGACAATAGTCACTCACGTGCGTTTACAGAATTCAATCACGGCATCGAAGGACCCACCTTCATCAATTCATCATCCAAATGGCCGCATCCCACCACTCCGAGTCTGCCGGTTTAGAATTCCGTTCGTCCTACCTGTAGTACATAACAGCCACCAACATACTAATCATCTTGAAGGCCCCCCCTTGGGTTCACCACGCTCCTCACACAATGAGGTAATCCAGGATTCCAATAGATCCAATTGCCCCGCTCAGGGGTGTTTTCCGTCACAGATGCTACAAGGTCCCGGGCAGACCGGCGAGTTTCTCCCACCTCCACCCTGCGATCCTTCAACCACCCCCTACGAGCGTGAGCGAGCAGCTTCCTCTGAGTATCCGGCAGTGGGTGGCTATGGACCGATACTTAACGGTCTGGACGAGGAGCCGAACCCATTGACCCCGGATCGGGATCTCTCCCCCAGAATCAAGCGCACCAAGCGGATAACTTCTGCTTATGATATCTGGGCATTCATTCGGCCCGTTGAGACAGACGAGGACGTCCCGATTGATCTGTTTCCAGACGACTACGATGAACACTTGGAAAGTCGGCCAGATACACCATTCATTGGTTGTAAATTCTGCACCCAGTTTGGGTAAGTCTCTTCATCTCGTAGACAACCCAAGAAATAACGATCGTACAACCCAGGAATACCCATAGCGTTCGGGTGTGGAAAGTGTTCAATAACGGACATCAAACCTCTCCAACGTCGACAGTCCGCCATCACTTCGAGCGCGAACACCTTCACGTCTGGCAGTCCGAATGCCACCGTCTCAACGTTCCCCAGAAGACCAAGAAGAGACCGACAGGACAGGTGCCGGGCTCGAGTGTCCCCGAATTCACACGAGAGGGCGCCATGACCCGAATCCAGGAATTCCTCATTAGTAGCAACAACGTTCGTCTCCAATCAATCGACCTCCTTGCGTTACTCATCGAGTCATAGTCAGCCAATCTAGTCGAAAGTCCTCACTTCCGTGAGCTCCTACTGTACTTTGGTCGGGGCCGCTTCACCGATGATGATATTCCCCGGCGAGAACATCTGTCGGAGAGGATCATTGAAGCGCGGAAAGCGGAGCGGGAACAGCTCCGCCACAACTCGAGATGAAAGTATGTCAAATACACTCGCTGCTGGTGTGCTAACTTTCCATCGCTGATTGCGTAATATTTTGTAGGCATCTCTAGGCCATACATGACCCCCTGTTCCTCCCATAGTGTACATTGCCCTTTAACCACAATTCTTTACTGTGTATCTGTTTTCGTGTACAGTACTGACCTGAAAAAAACGACTACCAGCCCCCACGCTGGTGTTCCCGGCATTCATGGCTTTGATCACAGAACGGGTGCGGATATCACCGGCAGTCCAGAAGGTCGATCTCTAATCCAGCACAGCAACAGACCCGACGCTCAAAATTGGAATTGAAACGGCGCAAGCAAAGCGAAGATGGAAAGCGAGCCGGTATCAGGGTCTCCACAGAACTCGTCCAACGACAAATGTTTTCGTTCCGAATAGTGTTCCATACAGGTCGAACATCTAATTCCGGTTGACCGTCCCGGGCTTTGCTGCTCGCCGGTAGGATTTCCTTATAATGAATCGGGTAAAGTGAAAAGCTGAGCAGTAGCCAGCAAAGCTTAAAATACAAACCCCTACGGGCTTCGTAATGCCGGGCGGGGGTCGCTGGGTGGCGTGATGGGCGAGGATGAGGGGGAGACAAACAAATGTAGACAGGGGGATAGCTTGTCAGACAGCCTATCCTCCCCCTATCTACATCCGTTTGTCTCCCCCCTCACCCTCGCCCACCATGGCCATGTCACTCAGCGGTCTCATTGAACACACCCGTGCACAGGAAGAGGCAATCAGCAAGCTTCCCTCCGGAACCCTCTCCGGGACTTGTGCTCCCGCTTGGATTGACTTCTGGACACGTCTTTGGGGGAAAGAGTCCTTTCAGAAGATGGAGCTGGTCAGGAAAGATGGAATCAACCCCGCTGGTGACATTGCATCTCCAGATTACCACCTTGTCGCAACGGTTCCCCCGAGGATCGTGCCCTCCTGGGGACTAGAACATGAAAAGATCTTTGTACCATGGGAGTACAACAGAACTGAGCAAGCAGCCCTGCTGAGCAGCAGGTCTGAGCGCCGCGTATTTCTAGCCGGCGGGTGGCCCGACACTGGTCTGCTCCCTTCTCTCTCCGCTGCCTGCAGAATCTAATACCTGATCAGGGAAGTCTGTCTTTTTACTCTGGCTTCTCATGCACCGTCTTGCACTCCGACTCCCCACAATATTACAAGTTTCAACTTCCCACGCAATCCTCTTCCACGTAGGCGGTGCCTTCGAGCTTACGCGCCTCGACAACCTCGCACTCTACGACGAGCTATTCTTCTCGGCAGATCGTCGTTCCAGCCGGATTTGGGCCCTCGTTGACTCGAACCCGAACCTTCCAGAACCCGCCGGCATCTTCAAATACAACACACCCTTCTTCGTCGTCAATGCGGTATCACACGGCTGCGAAAACCCCGAGTGGTCCAAGAAAATCAGCCATGAACGCTTTTACATGAACTCGTGGTCCATCCCGAAGGTTCTTTAAGTATATTGATATTGTTCTATGGACGCCGTGCTACAAAAGCGAAAATAGATTATTTTATCACGCTCTCAAGCGATCTTGAACGGGCCCTCATAATCCGTAAAGCGACCTGAGCGGTATAAGGTTCATGAAGAGGTGACTTCGACAACGGGTTCTGATGCACCTTGACAGCCCTGCTAGCGTCGGGATTGATGCTGATGACGGAAGCAATATTCGTTTCAATCGTGGCGACGATGCTGACGTGGAGGGGGAAGCTCCATCGAGCGTATGGAAGCTGTTCGAAAGGTGATCCAAGTTGAAGAGTCGGTCGCCGTCGATCGACTGGGAGAAAATGGTGACGCCGCCGAGGTCAAGCGTGAATACAAGTGGGTCAGGGCTACGGACAATCAGATGTTCGGTCCGTTCGGCGAGGAAGAATTGAACATCTGGTATAATGCTGTTTATTTCGGCTCGATGGACGAGAAAATCAAGATTAGAAAGGTTGCAGAGGGGAATGGGGGACTGGGACCAGATTATATCTTGACCTCCATCCAAACCCTGGTAAATGTAGCATGCGTAACTGTGTCCGTAACTGCTCTATTGTATGCCCTCAGGAAAATGCAGCATATAGTCATCGTATCACTTGCGGGCGCGGAGGATGACCCGGAGGTCACCTCTGGGATGCATAACACCGGCACCCATCCGTTCCACCATGAACGTCGGACGCTCGGTCGACTTCTGATCAATCTCCAAAGTATACTGCATGAGTAGGAAGACCATAAACACTTTGAGTTGCTTATTTGCGAAATGCCTGGAGAGTGGAACTCGGTCAACCAAACTTCCCAGCGACACGGAGATCGATGAAATTCACAGACCTCCCCTCGCACATCGAGACCCCTCCTCCCCAGGGAATAGAATGGTTCGTGACGATTTTACCATTCTTACTAAACTTCCTCTGCTTCATATACCTCCTCGGATCGTACTCCGAAGCGTTCTCGTGGATCTCCTCGTCCAAATGAACCGACCTCGTCATACAAATGATTTCGTCGTCCCTGTCGAAACGATAACCGGCAAACTCTACGGGCTCAGTGACACGTCGGATAGACATGACAGAGGTCGCGTATCGAAGGGTCTCTCGGATGGTCGAGGTGAGAAGAGGGAGTTCTGCTGTCGAGATGAACTCGTAGAGATGATCCTCTATTTTTTGGCCGGGATTTTGCTGCTTCCAGGATCTCACGGCCTCATCGGTCTCGTCGGCCAGCGGTTGGAGACCCTCTTCCCGTTGAAGGTTAAGGACGATTAACCAGTATCCCGCGTTTGGGGTGTTCGCCATCAGACCGAACAGCAAAGGAATAAGGAAGGAACCAATAGTTTTCGAATCCTAGAATCACATACAATCAGTCCCAAAATTTCCCGTGGAAAACGGACAAGGACATACGTAGCCATGGCTCCTCATCACCTGCTCGATCTCCAAAACCCCCTCAGAAGCGTCATCGTGAGGGCCGTCAATATACTTCCCGAGCAATCTGTGCATGGTAGCTAACCCTTCGGTACTCTTTTTCAGGAAAACTCGAGGAAGGCCGGCGATCGACAAGTGGAAGGAGCTGTCGAAGTCTTTGAACGGCTTGTACAACTCTGCGACTGGGTATGAACGGCCAAAAAAAGCGTAGACGGAGGGTTCATAGAACACGGGCAGGACAAAATCACGTAGGGGTGTGCTGATGCCTTCGAGTCTGGAACCTTCCTTCTTCAGCAGGTCCCAGCTGGCCGTCGTATAGGATTCGACGACGGGGATAATGCTGATGGGCAAGAGGTGTTTATACTCAATAGGGAAGAGGACTTTGGGAGTGATATCCGACTTCATGATGCTGAAGCAGAAAGAAACATCAGCGCGTTGGAAGTCCCAGACGGAATGGATTCGCTTCGCATCAGTACTGACCTTGCGGGGATGTCAAAAGCATCGATGCTCATGGCTATCCGAATATACTCAAAGTCATATTTCTAGTTACGCGCGGCGGTAACGCGTCAAGGAGTGGGTTCATTAAAAAATGGGATCATTCCCGAGTATACGTACCTGCGCGTTCCGATAAATCTCATTAATCAACTACCACAAAGGAAAAACCCAAAAACTGAGTCAGCGAGTATGGGCAGGGATTGCCAAGAATTTCGACATACCGAAGGGGACACGACATACGTAACGACCCTCCCGAACGCCTTCACCGCAAACACGTCTCCGTATTTCCTCCTAAAGAGCAGGTCAGGCTGACAGTCACACATGAACAACCTGCCAGCAACCTACTGTGCGCGAACGAAAAACGCGTCTGGATCTCTTCCAATCTCTAGCCCAGACCCCACCCACGGAATAATGTGCGAGACCATCGGGGCCCTGCCTTCCGTCACTCGTTTTCGTTTCTCGTACAAGTTTCGAGCGACAACGGTAAGCACAACAGCCCCGGCGGCGAGGAGCTTTGGGCTAGCCCATAGCGCTTGAAGTTGAAGGCCCAACGACATGGCCGCTCAACACAAAAGTGAAGTCCGCATTGTTGACAGGCTGAGTAATCGAATTATCCCGGTTTGTGCATCATGCACCGATCGGCTGCATTCATTCCCGATCGGCACGGGAGGCCGGTTAATGGGAAGTCGACTCGCGACAAGGTTATTATGAATAGGAGGGTGCGAAGCATCGAAATGAATCTCGGGTCCGTGAGGTCGGTAACTTAAGTAGTTAAACAGAACGTCCATGGAAAAGTACAAAACAAAGGGGGGGGAGAAAAATGACGGAAAGGTGGGGTGGAGTGATCGAACAGCCATCAATGACTAACAAACTGGAAAACAAACGAAACCTCCGGTAATCCAACTTCTGCCCTCAGCAGATCATCATGGTTGTTCTTCAGCTCCGCATTCGTAAAATGGTTCCAAGTGCTAGCATCTCCATACAATAGCGCAGGAGACTTGATAGTTTGTTTGCCGTTCTTGCATCGCTTACACTTAAAAGTGTCGTGAGTTTCGCAAAGAGTGTTCTGGTTGAATTGGAAAAGCTGTCTGAGAGCATCGAGCGAAAAGTGACGTTCAGTGTCTTCTCTTTCGTCGACGACTGCGGAAGACAGCGCTTGCTTGTTGGCTTGTCGTTGGAAGATCTTCTCTTCGATGGTTCCAGTTGAAATGAAGCGATATACAAAACCTAAAGGAAATCGCTTGGATCCTCCTGGAGGTAAGGATGAAACACGAGGGTGACTCACACTCTTTCTTTTGCCCATCACGCCAGACACGAGCCAGGGCTTGTTGGTCAGCAGCTGGGTTCCAATCTAGATCCTCCGAGTTGTTAAAAGAGATCTCGAGCGGCGCGCGCCCCGACTCACCGGGGTCGAAGAGGATTAGTCGGTTGGCACCAATCAAGTTAATTCCACAACCACCAGCTTTGCTACTGAGTAGGAAAATGAACTCTTTCCCCTCGGGATTGTTAAACTGGTCGACGAGCTTCTGTCGTTTGTTGATTGTCATCGTACCATCGAGTCTGAAAAATCCATATCTGATGCGTGATCTAGTTAATATCGCTTGGAGGCCTTCGTCGTTAAAAAACACCCACTTCTTTGTACGGCATAGCTTCTCGAACAGGTCGAGGGTTTGGGTATAATTGCTAATCAGTACGATCTTGTCATTTGTCTCGGTCCGGATTCGGTGCAAAAATCTAGGGTTACGCAAAATCAGCACGGGTTGTAGGGGAGCGGAAGACACGACAAACCGTTCCAGAACTACAAACTTCCCGCCCCAGTCGCACCTCACGCTCTGGTTTCGGCCGCGATCCCGGGCAGAGGCGCCAGCGCCGCAGAATCCTTCCGGTATGAGATTTTCGGATCCCTGTAGATCATTCGGCAAGTCCAGCAGCTCCGGATGATTACAAAGCTTTTTGAGAATGTTTATGGCTTTCAACGGTTGAGAGTTTACACCGCGCAACAAAGCTTTAATATCCGGGGATTGGATAAATAGCCGGTACAATGCCAGTTGGAAGTCGGAAAGACCACAGAACACGACCTGTTCATACTTGACGGGTACTATGATGGATCCATCAGCTGACTGGAGGCATGGGGAAGCGAGGATCAAGGAACTCACAATACTTCGTGAGCAAGTCGTTGGTTCTCCGGATAATGAACTTGGTCACGAGTCCGCCAAGCTCCTTTAATTTCTTCTCGCATTCCTCCTTGACCTTGTCCGTCGCGTCTGCATCGCGGCCGCGGATAATGGCATTCTCGAAGTTCTTCCTAAAATCGCCTTTGGTCCCAAGGAAGTTTGGATTCGCAAAGTTAAGCAAAGAGAAGTATTCCGAAAGATCGTTCTGGACGGGTGTTCCGGAAAGGATGACCCGACGTTGAACGTTGAGGCCATTGAGGGCCTGGAACGTCAGAGACTCTGCGGTTCATTCAGGATGGCGGTACAAATGCGCGGTAAAACCAAGAGACAACACACCGGAGTTCTTGAGCCTATGGCCTTCGTCACAAAGCAGTAACCCGATTTTGCAGTTATTGAGATGGACGGTCAAAGTACGCAGCGTCTCGTAAGACACGATCATCACTGCATGCCGAAGTCAATTACGAGCGCATACGGATGAAGTTTTGTATGGTTACCTGGCTGGGAGACATTCCTCCCGCTAGCGGCCACCCATCGAGCAACCCTCTCCAACATCTCAGCTTTTCCGCCCTTCCCGTCAATGGCAAGAGCGGAAATTGCATCGGGGCCAAGCCATTTCACTAACACGCTATGAGTTACAACAATTGAGAGGCATAGACACCGAACTCATACGCACCGAGCTCATTGGCCCAGTTCTTGACCAAACTCGAGGGACATGCGATGATACACTTCTCAATCGTCGGTCTCCGAGCATGCGGAGACTGTTTAAGGAGTGTCCACATGAGGGCGATGCACTGGAGGGTCTGTATACGACGTATTCAGTGGGTATATTTCATTCAGTAAAACACCACGAACCTTGCCCAGACCCATGGCGTCCGCCATGATGCATCCGTACTGGTTCTCGACCATCATACCGGTTGTGCATTTATACAAGAACTGTTGGTGCAAGGTCCTTAAGCGTTGCACGTAAAACTGGCCAGAGTAACCTACCTGGACACCCTCGACTTGATGTGGCCGAAGGATCTTGGTCAACCGAGGGTCAATCACGACCGGAACCTTATCGCTTGTTCTCTTCTCCTTACCCTCCCCAAGCAACTCCTTCAGGCTCCGATGGGGATTAAACTTACCCGTAGCCTTCTCCCTCGCCTCCTTCTCCGCCTTCTCCCTAGCTTCCTCCCTCTCTCTCTCTCGCCTCTCCTCGTCCGTCTCCCGGTAATCCACGGTCGGGTCGTACAACACAATCGCGTGGTCTTCCATCGGGTCATGCAGAGGTCTCGGGATGATATTCGCTTGGGGTCGAATCCCAAGCGAAACGCCACTCGGGGTATGATGCACCTCTTCCCCATTCTTCCCCCTCATGGCAGGGATAGAGAACCCCCTCACCTCCCCAAAGGGCTTCGGCTTGAAAACGGGATACTTTTGCGCGTTTTTCAACAGATCCTCCGCGTCGGTGTAATCTTTATCTTTGTCGCCTTTCTTCTTTTTCTTCTTCCGCCCACTCTCGTCTTCAGAATCGTCGTCATCGTCTCCGCCGGCCTCTTTATAAGAGACGCGTTTGCGTTTGCGCTGTGGCTGTACCCGGTCTGCGACTGTCGATGAAGCGGGGGGTTTAAATGGTTTGGAGATGCGGTGGCTCTCTTGGGCCCTGTCGACGGCTTTACCGTCGTTGGTGCGTGGCACTCGTCGCAGCATGTCGTGGAGCTGTTCCGGAGGAATGTGGTCGTGGTACAGGGACGAGATGGAGGATATGGAGGAAGGGAGGAGGTTAGACGAGCTGACTCACAAGGGTGTCGGTTGTAGGGAAACACGCGATCCTTAATGAGTCCCCACGTGATCGCGTTTCGCACAGCACAGCTATTTTGATTTGTCCTCAACAGAGGAAGGGGTAAAGACGTAGATGATAGGCCAGGATCAGGTAGGTATGGTACAGGGCATGCTAAGGAAGAGTGCAGATTAACGACGGCAGTATCTCAAGAACATGGGGGTAATGTGAGAAAAAAGAGGGAGGTCACGATAATATCATGCCAACCCGAAAAAAAAAAATAGATGTACAAAACCGACGGAGAACGAAGAAATCTACAACCACCGAGAATTATCAGCCGAGTCAGCGGCATCGCTGTACCGGGATGCATCTTCAACGTCGGTAGCTGAGACGATGATCTCCCTTCTCAATCCCGTCAAGACATCGGGTATGCCCAAGGCCTCGCATGCTTCGATATTGCTGGAGGCGATAAGAACAAGGACGTGAAGCCCCGCTCCGGTAACGAACTATTCCAGTACGATCAGAACCACTCGTGTAGCGCAAAAACCCACTACTCACCATGTCCTTAGTTTCCAACCTGTCCCTAAATTTCTCCCAATTTTGTTCGTGTTCTTCGTCTTCACCAGGCATGAGCTCAACCCTAGCGCACGGACCACCTGTCTTCAATGTATCCAAAAGTTTACTGCCCGCCTCGGGGTTATAAAATTTCCCTGGCGCAGCGGATGGCGTCTTCGAGAATATCTCCTTGAGGTCGAGAGTCGTGACGGACCCGGAGTCACTTCCAGGCTTCATATCCTGGAGGACAACGGAGACGTCGACGGACGTGTCTAGTCTGAGGGCGTACGCGTCCCGATCGAGATTCCTGCTGTGGGGTGGGGGCGAAGATTTGGAGGCGATCATGCGAATGAAGTGGTAAGCGAAATTGATTCAGATGGAAATGTTCTGGGTGAAACTCACGACGACCCAGCGCCTCTGTCGGAAGGTGAGCTATCAGAAACTCCAAAGAATGAGGCAAGACGCTCGTACATTGATAACGGCCCAAAGATACTTGGTTTCCCAAACAGAGACGGCTTGGTAATGGGTCTCTCTTTGTTTGCAGGGCTGGGGCAAATCGTGGCCGTGAAAATCTCAGCATTTGAATTTCAGTTCGATTTAGTATACTCACCTTTTCTGGGTATCCTCAACCGTGATCTCCGTTACAGTAGTCTGCACCACCTCGGTCTCGACATCCATCGGTTCTTCGTTAAAGTCCGGGAGATTGTTAGCCTCATCCTCCCTCAACCCAACCATATTCATCAGTTCCTTCCTGGTGATTTCACCGCCTTGGGGAGGTCTGTTCTCGTCTCCCTCTTCCATGTCCTCATCGGCGTCAGTGGCAGGAGGTAGAGGATTTTCGTCATTGACCAGAGTGTCATCCTGCGAACTGACGAGTCCGTAAGAGGAACGGCCGGGACCAGGTTTCTGCCTTTTTGTTGATCGACGTTTGCTCGACGAGGCTTCGGAAGAAGACCTGCGTTCGCCTCCCGCGAGTTTCGCCTTAGCGGGAATTGCCTTTTCCATTCGGTCTACCTTCTCTCCGGGGGCATCGAGAAGTTCGTCCATATCCATCGGCCGCACCCGAGGGTTGGCTGCCCGGTGTCGGTGTTGAGGCGTCTTCGGCACTGGGACAGGTCGAGGAGGAGGGGTGGCAGAAGTGGCCTTATCACTATGATCAGGTGGGTTGGGAACGTCACTTGGGCTGTGAGTCTCCCGTGAGAGCGAGCCGAACTGGCCAGCTTGAACTTGACGCCTGACCGGGGATCCCGCAATCACTGGTGTGGAACCGCCCTTGGGTGTATTAGTTGCGTCGTTTTCGGGGGGCTGGGTCTCTGGGTCTTGATGAGGAGGATCATTGGCAGCAGGCTTGTCCGGACCAGTAAACCTTTTCTTCAACTGTCGTTTTTTCTTGCCGGGAGGTCCGATTTTCACGGGGAGCGCTGCGACTGGCTTCATCGAGGTTTCCTCACCATCCTCCGGCGCGGAATCGTCAATTTCTTCGGCGGCCTTTCGTTTCCTGAGTGAGGTCGCAGAGGTGGGTTTCCGTTGAGGGGACTTGGATTCGAATGCTGCGGCCTTGCCACGAGCGGACTTCCTACTCAAAGAGATCACGGTTACTCTGGAAGCACGGCCACGTTTAGGAGGTGGTGGCGAAGATGAGCGTTCGGGTTCTGGCTTCTCCTGATCGAGGATAGTCTCAACCTCGGATTCCTCACCCTGCGGTGAGGGCTCGCGTTGAGATCTGCGCCTAGTACTGGTAGATGCCCTTCTCGCTAAGGCTAGATGAGCACGGGAAAGGGGGCGGACAGGGCTGTCTTACATGTGGAAAGACGCTTAACAATAGCTCCGCGTGTCCAATCCCGAGGGTTCTGGTGATCTTTCCCTTTGAGATCAGTGTCTTTCCAGAAGCTGTCGATGAAATGCTCGGAATCCTTAAAGGAATGGGTAGGTTCCCACCTGCAGATGAGTTGGGTCAATTTGGTGTAACAAGGAATGAACGAACGACTGACGTGTCTTCGGAGGGGTCATCGTACCCTTTCCACTGAAGCCGGGGGTTTAGCAAGAAAGATGAATGAATGGCACGCAGGGTGACGAACCTTCACGAGGTAGAGCTGCGGACGCAGGGATGTCAGGAAGCGGGGAAGAGACATGGCAGTGCAAAAGCGCGCTCACCCAGTGAATCGCAGTTTTCTGAATGACATTGGCCTTTGCTTGAAGGATCTTCTCTAGAGACGCGTTGAGGATGTGAACGCGTTCGAGCGGAGGTAGGGTCGAGCAACGTACCGACGAAATATTCGCCGGGCTCGGGGCTTTCGCGGTCTGAGTTTTCGCTCTGTTTTTTTTTCTTGTTAGACCTACTTTTGGCCCTTGATTTGGCCATGGCGAAAGTTGCTGCGGGCTTTCGGCTGTCCGGGGGGTTGGTGAAGATTGATGGGAAAGGGGGTAAAGTAGTGGGCGTCACGCAGCAAATGGTAACCGTAACGGGCTCCCGTTGGCTTCACCCATATACAAGTGGTCAATGTAATCCGCTCGCTACAAGCACCCCTCCATGATCATCAAGGACAAACCTGTCCTCACCCAGGACATCCATGATATCCAACCTCCTCCAGAATACACCGAAGCTCCCGTCAGGCCAGCACCGGCACACGTCCAACAACCAACCCCAGCAGCACAACCCCAGTACCCTCCCCGACCACCTGCGCACAGCAGAGATGACCTCTCGCCCCAGCAGCGTCAAGCACAGGTTGCACGGGAATACCATGACAGGTGTAAGCCCCCCCTTCTTCGCGGTCGCTCTGATTCCCCAAATTCTCAAAACCCCCCCGCAGTGCTAGCTCAATGCGCGAGCGGCGACCACGACGCAACCACAACATTTGGGATATGCGGTATCGTATGCTCCGTTCTATTGTTTCCAATAGGTCTGATATGTCTGTGGTGAGTTAAATCCCGAAAAAATACCGTCGCTGCAGACTCAGCTCAGAGCCCCTCTTCGCAACAGCGTCGATAACGAAACGAAATGCTCTCGCTGCGGGGCTCGTTTATAGCCACATCTTCCAATGATATGGAGCTGCGGACATTTGTTTTACATTATTGTAGATACTAGTAGTCAATCGACCGGTACGCGACTCGTAATTCAAGTACTGCCGCCGTCGCTTAAACAATCACCCGAGAGGCGATCCGATGGCATTGACCACCGCCATCCCCCCTTTCAAAGCGTTACTCGCCGCAGCAGTCCTGCTGCGCGTTGGGCTCATCATTTACAGCGAAAGGCATGACGCAAGATCCGTCGTGAAGTACACTGATATCGACTACCGAGTCTTCTCAGACGCTGCGCGGTTCACGCTCAACCCTGATCCCTCGGCCGGAAATGTCGCTCAAGGCCCTCTCGCTGGATACTTTGGACTCGGAAAGTGAGTAACGTCAGAAGACCGGTCATGTAATTGGTGTTGAGCGCGTGTCCAGTCCGTATCACAGAGCCACGTATCGGTACACCCCCATCCTCGCTGTGTTGTTGACCCCCAACGAGTTCCTTCACCCTTCATTCGGGAAATACCTTTTTGCCGCCTGCGATATTTTGGCCGGCATAATAATCCACAATATTCTATCAAAACTAATCCTACCTTGGGTCTCCACCAGTGGACCTCGAGATACAAAGGTTCCCGCCACCGGAGCCGCTACTTTTCAACCGACACAATGGGCAGATAAAGCGACCTTGTTGACCGCTATTCATCTCTTTAACCCAATGGTCTTCGCAATTTCTACCAGGGGTTCCTCAGAGTCCGTACTATCACTCTTCGTGTTATGTACCCTCTATCTCTCTCTGACGGACCACTGGGATCTCGCTGCAGTCTTCCTGGGTCTGAGCACGCATTGGAAAATTTACCCCTTCATCTATGGAGTCGCCTGTCTGGGCGCCATCGGCTCGAGCACTCCCAGAGCCGGCTACTCACCAGTAGACGGTTTGCGACGGCTGATTAACGTGCGAACGGCCCGGTTCGCTGTTTTGAGTGTTGGAACATTCGCTCTCCTTGGGGTTGCTATGTATACGATGTACGTTCCTGATTCGGCACTCCCTGCGTGTCCGACTGACTGGAAGCGTAGCTGGGGATACCCCTTTGTCTACGAGTCATATCTTTACCACCTCCACCGGAGAGACCATCGTCACAACTTCTCACCATACTTTTACCTCGCCTACCTCACGTACCCTTCCAAAGACGGGTCGAATGTACTTCCTCCTCCCACCACCTTCGAAGCAATTGTTCGATCCCCGTTGATCAGCTTTGTCCCCCAGATGGGATTGTCACTGTTAGCTGGATTGCTCTTCGTAGGGAGGAAACAGGATCTGATCTTCACGTGGTTTGTGCAAACCTTTGTGTTTGTGCTGTTCAACAAGGTTTGCACCTCACAGGTAAGCGCATCAAAGCTAGGTTCCTACACCCCGCAGAAGCTTATCCTACACACAGTATTTCCTGTGGTACCTCCTCTTTCTTCCCTTACTTATCCCTCAGCTGTACATCTCCCTCCGGAAGACGGCAGCATTGATCGGGGTGTGGGCAGGCACTCAAGCCCTCTGGCTCAGTGAGGCGTACAAACTCGAGTTTTTGGGAGAAAACGTGTTCTATGGGTTGTGGGTGAGGGGACTGATATACGTGCTTGGGAATGCGTGGGTTCTGGCTCAAATACTAGATAGTTACGACCGGCCGCAGTCATAGAACATGATTAGATTTCCCAAGCGCCTAGCAGACCGCAACGTTCCTTGCACTGCGATCGATCTCAACGATAACCATCCTCAGTCACCCCCAAGGAGGACGAACGATGGTACATCTCGCTCTCTTCGACAAATTTCATGGTCGTGACGTCCATAATATAGTCTCACACGGTCGATATTTCCCAATCGGTTAAAGATTCCCTCCGGAAGTTCAGATTTGCTCGACGGAATTCCGGAAGCGCAGCGCTGGTGTTCAAGGTTAACAAGAAAAATCTGGCTATAGAGGAAGTCGAGCAGTTCGGTGAAATCTCTATCGAAGGCCTGGTTGACGGTGTGTCTGTCCGTCGCAGCGAGTTCTTATTTCCTCGCTAAATACAGATGCTCGTCCAGAGCTGCCGGAGAACGCTCCGAGGTTCATAATCCTGTCATACGAGTGCAACCACAAAGATGGGAGAAAGTCCTTTCCGCTCGTGCTCGTCAACTGGGCTCCCAAAACTACAGAGATAGGGCTATTGACTCTCCACGCGAGTGCGTTCTTGGATTTCCAGGCCACGGTGAGATTGTATCTTGCCCCGATGACTCTCTTGTTGATCTTTGGCTTCGCCATCCTGTTCCGTCGGTCGGTTTGGGGCTCCTTCTCGAAAAGGCGGATGTGAGCAAGGTGATTGAAGCGAGGGACCCAGGGGAACTTACCAAAGAGGCCATCGATGCTAAACTTGCTTTCTTCTAACTTGCACATTACGAATTTTAATTCTCACGACAATCTCGCA
>Ga0307515_10010337_pt1 | contig 17892 bp, 3 predicted proteins | sample 17_EM_MG_FD_194513 | JGI IMG/M metagenome (GOLD analysis project Ga0307515, IMG submission 194513) | Populus trichocarpa ectomycorrhiza microbial communities from riparian zone in the Pacific Northwest, United States - 17_EM | ecosystem: Host-associated > Plants > Roots > Unclassified | place... | reverse complement strand
ATTGGGATAACTGGTGGTGCAGCAGTTGGAATAGCTAGTGGAATTGGCGGAGCAGCTGGTGGTCGGGCTGGAGATGCTTGTGTAGCTGGTGGGGGACTATAGAAAGGTGTTGATTGTGGCTGTTCGTTGTTGGGATTCCATTGAGAGTTAAACTTCTTCATAGTGCGTATTTGGTGCTCAATCTCTTGTGGAGTCCATTTGTGCTCTTCCTTTGCGTTAAGGACCTGCTCCTGAATGTTGTCTCCAATAATGCCCCCATCTATAGGGACAAATACTCCATTCTCCTGAAGGAAGTCTCGAAAATCCTGAATAATATTAATATTGCCAAGTGCCCAGGTGTTAACGGTCCATCCTATAAAATCCTCCCTAAAATATTCCCACAGTTGTACATCGGCGTAGTGTCTACTTTGGTAAAATAGAATATGGTGTAGGAGAAAGCCATTAACTTGTTTTGCGGTATAAGTTATTGTGTTAAAGGTGGAGGTAAATTCGTCCCAGTCTTCATCGATGAGTTTCGCGTACGCATCTACCCCTGGTGGTAAGGAGTCTCTCTAGTCGTTTGGGGTGGTCGTAGCTATGTTTTTGGAGGAAGGGAAGTGTTGTAGGTGTTGTAGGCGCGTGCTGGCAGGTCTTGATTCCTGTGGTATTTGTGGCTTGTAAAGGCCGTAGAGGAAAGGGGCGCGCTGGCGTTTGGGGTGCGCTGTTGACGTGATTTTTTGACGTGGCAGATCTGCAAGGAAGGTAGCAGACAGTGTGTTTGTCGTTTGGTACGCGTTCGTGATGTATATTTGTTGTTTGGTACGCGTTCGTGGTTTGGTACGCGTTTGGATGTGTATTTGCGATTATGGGGCTCAGGACTAGTTCTGGCCTTAAATCGCGAAGACTCGTAAAGCGTGTTGTTCTGCGTGATGGACGCAAGAATCCGTAATCTCAGAAAGGCTTAGGACCAGTTCTGGCCTTTTAGATCCTTAGATTCGTGGAAGAGTTCTATTTGAGGTTTAGGACCAGTTCTGACCTTAAAAGACAGCTTCCTTTAGCACGAGTAGCACTGGTACAGTGGCTCGTCTCTTCTTGGTGATACCTAGCTGTTCTGTGGTATAACTGTGAAGTTAACCACTGATTAGTGTTGGTTACACAAGGGGATATCACGTAGCTACGGTTCGTAGATAGTATGATGATTGTTCTGTGTTTTTGATTGTAGAAAGTAAAGGATCGTAAGGATCGCAGTGCCTAAGTAGGGGGCTGATGAGTCACCATAAGGGTGACTAATTAGAGACGCGCGACCGCGTACCTCTGTCCATATATTCTGACACATACATTCCGACAAATACTTATCAATAAGGATTTAGTATCCTTTAATAATACTATAAAGGAACACCAAAATCGAGATCCGACCCATACGGTCCTATGGGGGTTCCTTTCCGTCTCATCTTGCCCGCATGGTTAAGCTAAGAGTGAGGATCTCGTCTGTTACTGATGCAGCAGCGTTACGTTGTGGCTAGAGGGGGCCTTCAAATACTCAACCCTCGACGCCGTTAGAACAGCAGAGTTTTTACAGGCCTTAGCGCCAAGACCAGTTAAAAAGACGACTCCATAAAAGCGACCTCTGCACCCCCATGCGGTGGAGCCCAGGAACCTAGCAGCTACTATTAATGTTCTATTTGGATCGTGTTAATAGACTACTAGAGCGAACATAGAGACGTGTATACGGCTGCGCAGCGCCTACGCAGCGACGTGGTAGTGGTGCAAAGACTTTTTACTAAGGGGTAAGCCTCAGCAAAAAGTTTAAACACTGCTACTACGTCTCTAATGTATATATTTGGACATCAATGATGAACTGGATCTGAGGATAAAGAATAAATGGATCTATGGAATCTATCTACGACGTATATAGGCCCCCTTATATAGGCCTATACCTACGGAGTTATAGGTGGTTGCTTACGGACGTCGTCCAAAAAGGAACCAAAGGGAATCTGCTTATGTAAGCAGGCAACGAACGTGGAGGACTCTTCTAGAACCATTGTTATACCCCCTAGTACTCCACCAAAATAGAAGCAGATCCTTCCTAAATTAGTATTAAACTTATTAATATATAAAAGAAACACCTTGTAATCCTCCGAGTGTATTATAGGTCCTATTTAACCTCTCCCTAAGCTGTAATTAATTACCCATTACGAGCTCTATATCGTTCTTATCCCCTATTTAAAAGTCATTAGTATGGGTCAGAGTTATTAAATGGCGTACCCTCCGAGGTTTTGCCGACCTGTATACGATTTTCTACTTAGGTTTAGTGTCTATATCGCATTAAACGAGGCCTAGCTACTTAATGAAGTTCCTAAACTAAGCCGTCGTTAGTGGCTTTATAAGACCATCTACTACTATACTGCTTGTAAGAACGTACTGTAGGTAAATTACGCCACTTTAAACCTTATCACGAATATAGTGCTAGTATAGCTTAAAGTGCTTAGTGCGCGCGTAATAGTCGTTGCTTTTTATAAGGCTGATAGCTAGTTAATTATCGCTATATAAATGTATTGGTAGTAAATCCTTTTCGGTATAGCCCAAATTAGTAAGTAATTAATAAAGCCATAAGGCTTTCTTAGCCGCATACGTTATTGCTATATACTTAGCCTCTATAGTAGAGGTTATAAGAATTAACTACTTACTTAACTTATATAAAACTAGGCTACCTACTAACTTATAGATATAGCTAGAAGTTAACTTTCTATTAACTATATCTGCGAACGCTGTATCACTATAGCCGTATAGCTATAGGTCGGGTATATTACTTAATAGGCTTTTACTATATTCCCTATTGTAATTAGGGGTAGTATAGTCTATAGCTAACGCCTTAGCAAAGGCTTTCGGAGGTGGCTGCTGCTCTTAGGGTAAGCTAAACTCTATACCTAAGTTAATCGTTCTTGTATAGTAGGCGAGTATTTATATCACGGCTTCTATATATAGTTTGGTAGGGTTATATAGGAATTAATAGAGCTTTCCTACGGCCTAAGCTATATTAGGCCAAGTTTAATTACATAGATAAAGTAGAGAGCCTATTAGCGATTAATACCGTTTTATTAGCTCTAGCGGAGCTTAATCCTCGCGTGGCTTAAAGTTTACTATAGAGGGGTAAATTAGTATAGAGGCCGGTGCGTAGTCCTCTATATAGAATATATGTAAAATCTTCCTAATATAAGCGTCCTATACTAATTAAATTAAGCACGCCTAGCGGTTCCTTATAATTTAAATACCTAGGTAATACGTAATTAGGCCTAAGTCTTTTACTTTATACTTATTCCTAAGTGCCTCTTTAAGGAGTTTAATTATCTATATATCTCGTCTAATTAAGATAAGGTCGTTATTATAGCTTGAATAAATGCCTCTAAACCGAAGCTTAAACGAATGCTGTATTACGAAGATACTAAGCTAAGAAAAAGGAAAAGGGGTCGCTAGGACCGATGTAAACAAATATATAGGGTAAGCCGCTAAGGCGCTAGCTTTGGGCGGGCCAATCGCAGGTCGGCAGAATATGGCAGAATTTAGCAGGTAACGTGCGATAGCGCCGTTACATCACCCCCCTCTTTAAAAGAAAGCCTGCCCTTAGGCTTAGTTAGAAATAGGGTAGCACTAGGCTTATAAACGTAGGATTATAAAATATAAGATAAGGAGATAAAAGGGGATATAAGTATATCTAGACTAAGTACAAAGGGCAATTATGGGCTAAGTGGAAGCACTAGGCTAGAAAGAGTAGCCGCTAAAAGTCTTAGCATAGATCTAACTAATTAGATAACTTTAACCGGCGGTTAAAGTTCCTAGACATCTGAAAATTTATAGTATTAGTAGAAAACGGCAGAATATGGCAGAATTTTAGCAGATAGCTGTATTAGGGCTTTAGGGCGTTTTTATCCCTATATTCTTCTAGTAACTTATTATCTTTATTATACTAGCATTTTATCTATTTGTCTAGGTACTTTAGGGGTCTAAGCGTATTAGGGTATTAGTTATAGAATTCTTTAAGCTTTTAGGGGTAGCCTATAAAGTTCTATATAGGGTACTAGGTTAGGTTAGGATTATAGCCCTTCTATTAGATACGGTATTTTAGCGTTCCCTATACTATCTTATAGGCTAGTATTTTATTAACCTCCTATTTATTATTACCGTTTATTTAAACTAGTAGAGGAGGCTTGTTCTTTTATCTAGGTAATAAATTATTTATAGCTTTCCGTAACTTATTTAGTAAGAAGATAGGGTAAACCCTAATTAAATCTGGGAGCTTTATCTTATATAAGTTGCTTATCTTCTTAAGAACCTTATATGGTTCTACTATCTAATAGTCTAGCTTATGGCTAGGTCGTTTAGTCTTTTAATTCTTTATTATAACCTAGACTATATTACTAGGGGCAAAATCGGGCTCTTAATGGTGTTTATTCGCCTACTATTCTATTAACCTTTAAGCTTTTTCTAGGTTCTTGCGGGCTACTATTTAAGCTTCCTCTAATCGTTTAGCGTACTGTTAGGTCTTAGTATAGGATAGCTTCTCTTATATAGTCTAGGGTTCTTCTAGCCTTTTCCAGTTAAAGCTTATATAGGGTAAGTATCCTATTTCTAGCTAAATTAGGACAAACCCTATAGAGTTATAGGGTAGGGTTGCTTGCGCGTAGTTTATTAAGGGTAGTAGTTTAGACTAGTTGTCCTAGAAATAGTTAATAAAGGGCCTAAGCCTTTAGTCTAGGTACTAATTTATAATCTCTATCTAACCGTTTATCTAGGGGTAATAAGCTATAAAAAGCTTTAGCTTAATACCTAGGATTTAAGTAAACTTATTTTAGAAGGCCGATATAAACTATAGCTTATAATTAGATATAATAGTGTCTAGTAGTCTATAGATTTGGTAAACGTAATAGATATATAGCCAGGCTACCTCTTTAGCATCGATGTTTTTATAATAGGGAATTAAGAATAGGCGTTTACTAAAGCGGTTGACTATAACTATAACTATATTATATCCGTTACGGTCCCTAGGTAGTTTATAAAAGTCTATAAAGATATACTACTAAGGCCGCTCTAGTATTAGGAGTAGCTTAAGTAGTCCTAGGGTTTTATTCCGTAGGATTATAGCTCTCTAGCAGTCTTTACAGTTCCGTATATATTAGTTAATATTTATAACTATTCTTAGCTAATAATAGCGGCAGTTAATGATTTTACGGGTCTTATTCTTACTAGGGTATGCTATAGAGACTTAGCAATAAGCTTCGCGGATTAGTTTAGTCTATAGATTATTAATATTAGGGACTATAAGCCGCTCCTAGTATAGGAGCAATCCTTTCTCTATTTTAAAATTAGGGTCTTTTTTTATAGCTTATTTACGGAGGGCCCTTAGGGCGTCAGCCGTATGGTTTATAGTTAGGAGGCGGTTAATTAGCCCTATTGGCTTATCTAAGGACTCCTCCATTAGTACTAGCTTGTTTTGCTAGGAGTTTAGCTCCTTAAGGATCTGTGGGTTAAGCTATTCTAGATAAAGAAGGGCGCGCGTCTAATATTAGGTCTTTAGCTTATCCTAAGGTTCTACGTCTTATTCTCTTTAGGTTAGGGCATTAGCCTTAAAGTTTTATTTACTAGAATAATATATAATCGTAAAGAAGAATTAGGAGGGTATTTTAGCCTACTAGGCTTATTATCTAGTAAGCTGCTTTATAGTTATAAAGTACTCTAGGGCTTTATAATCTGTATATATCTTAATCTAAATATATTATAGCCTAGAGAGGAGGAACTTTTTTAAGGAGCTCTTGCTGCACCCGGCCTAAAAAGACTAAAACCAACTAAAAGAACCCTGAAAAACACCTAGAGAATCCCCCTGAGATGCATGCATCGTAGGGGAGGTACACGTCAAACGACGGTGGTTCGCACTCGCGCGCGTTTACCAAAACCACGCCTAGCAATGGCCCTCTATAACAAGAACGGGCGAATACTATACTATAAAGCGGAAAGACCTCTATTAAGAAGGCATCTAACAAAATATAAAGCCTATTGGATATATTTAGTATCCGCAGTTGCGGGGGAGTAACTATTAGCTATAACGAACTAATGCAGCTAGTAGAATGGCTCCGCCAATCCAGCGAACCTTAGGCGCCTCTTTAGCAAACCCTTAATTAAATCCTCTAATAGCTAAGCAAAATTAAAAATAAATAAAACCCCTCCTTACTGGCGAACCGCACCTAGGCCGCCATAGCTGCGCATCTATAGTATAGGGAACCTACCCCCCTAAAGATAATATCCGGGTATATAATTATAATATAACTAAATACGGAAAAAGTAAAGGGGCTTAGGGGATAATTAGAAATAGAAGTCCTTACGGAGATTTGCAAAGAGGTTTATAACGCTATTATAGTCTGGCACCTTAGGAGCGGAGATATTAGAGTTACCCTAAGGGACCAATAGGTAAAGGAACGAGCCGTTAGGGTAGGGGATAGGCTAGGAGAACGTATTGGTATAAAAGTGCTCCGCGAAGATTACCTAGTTGAAGTCCTAGCGGTTCCCCTAAGCCTTAGGGTAGAAAAGGGACGCCAGGCGGATAATATAGTAACTATATATAAAATAGTAAAATAAACGGAACGCCTTATACTAGGACTTAAGATTACCTAAATTTAATGGCTTTAACAGGAAAATGCAAATTAAGTATATAATGAAAATAATAAAAGAATATAAGGGTCGCTAGAGACTTGCTAGGGAAACGCCGGTTAAACGTATAGCTCCCTTATCGTTAGTATATATATACTAGGAATGCAAAAACTCCTTATTTAAAAAGGTATTATTATAAATGGCCTTATATATAACGCAAGGCTCTATAACTATAGACTCCGCCTAAAACGATGTTATTGCTGCGCATAATAGGGACACACTTAATCCACGTGCGCAGCATAGGTATACTGCGGCCACTATATAGGCCCCCACGATATAAGACACTGCTTAAATTAAGACCAAATAAAATACGTAAACTGCCACCGAAGCACATATAAGGCGTGGGAGAGAGAAGACTGCATTAAATATAGGAGACGGAAGGTAAGGGCTTAACAGCTACGGGAATAACTGCATGCTAGGTTATACGAATAGAAACAATAGGCGATAAGCTAGGGGGGCGCAGGTGCCTTTCTAGCGTTTTCTACCTTTAATATTAGGGGGCTAGGCCAGCTATCCTAAGCCTTAACGGGCCAGAAGCGACGCCGCGCAATATTATTAGACCGTATAGGGATATAAGGGTTATAGGGGATATAAGGGAGAGGACGCCCTATAGGAAGACCCTTATGGACAGCTATAGCAAGCTTAAGACCGGGATAATTAAGAATTAGACTTAACGCGGTAAACATAACATTCGTAGCCGACTCTTAAAGGGTATATAGCTAACTAGTAAGAACAGGGGAAGAACTAGAGATAATATTAGATTTAGATATAGAAGCGCTAGTAGGAACATAAGATACGGGAATAGAAAGCTCTATATAAAATAAGTAGTAACTAGGGTATAGATATAAGAAACAGAAGTTTTAAATATCCTAGAGAAAGTAGAAATAGAAGAAGTGAGGAATAATAGAGAGGCAAAGGACCCTCGCCGGGGGTCCGCCACCTATCCATTATATAGTATAACTGTAGTAATACAAACCACCATCTTATAAGGCCCTTACTAGATAGTCTAGATCTAGAGAAACACTATATCCTTACTATATAAGAGCCGTACTATAATACCTACATATAATTAATATACTGCCCCTAAGGATTTTAGCTCCTATATAAACCAAAAGCAGCCACACGCGTATACTTTATAATTAGTAAGACTATTAGCCTATCCTCATAGTTATAGCAGGCAGTTAATCCAGATATTATAGTTATAACAATCTAGATATATAGAGGACTGGTATAAATTATTAATATATATAACCCTAGGGTCGAAGGGGTCCTATAAACAGAGAACATTATATTAGCAATAAGCTTACTTAAAACTAAAGGCATAGAGTCTATCCTATTAAGAGACATGAACCTCTACTACCTATAGTAGGGGGGTATCTATGTTACTACTAAACGATAGGTAGAGTGCCTACTAAAAGCTATAGATACCTGGGGCCTTAAGCTAGCTACCCCCCCTAGAGTAATTATATAGTAATGAGGACCCGCCAAAAGTATAATTGACCTTATATTTATAGACTAAGGCCTATACTAGAGACTTAAAAGGTATAACCCTAAAGAAGAATGGGCACTTACTTTAAATCATATCCCCATCCAGATATAGCTAGATTTGGATATTAAGGCGCAACTAAATAGTAAAAGATATATAATAAGGATACTTAAGGCAGACAGTTTCCTTAATATAGTTAAACAATAACTTTAAGACCTAGAAGAAATCTACCCGATACCAAACAAGCGAGGCTTATTAGCTACCCCTAAGGAAATTAACCAAAGACTAGAAAGGATCTAGGCAGCGATTAAAAATAGGCTAGAAGAGTACTACCCGGTCTTAAGACCGGGCCCCTATACGTAATACGCATGGTCTATATAATACGCGGTTTTTATAGCTAGCCAATAACGAGTAAGAAGGAAATACTTAAGTAGCTATAACTTTGAAGATAAGAGATAATATAAAGACACAAGAAACTAGTTAAAGAACACCCTAAAAAAAGAAGTAAGGAATAACTGGAGATAATTTGTAAATAAGCATACTTCTAACCCGAGCCTCCCCTATAATAAGGGCCTGTGGGCTATAACAAAATAGGTAAAGAAAAAGGCAGGGTGACTAGTAGAAGATTTATACCTATTACCCCTACGAAGAGCAGGGGAATTATAGGCCACTAATAATAACGATGAAAAGGCAAAGATCCTTATAGAAAGGTTCTTCCCCTAACCGGCTTTAGTAGACCTTAGTGATATTACGGGTAAAGCACCAGTGACTTAACTATGGGTCGACAGCGATATAATAATAGAGGAAATGGCCAGAACTATTAGCCGCCTTTTAAATAATATAGCACTAGGTCTAGATAGGATTCTAAATAAGGCCTTAAAAACCTGTAGACCACTTATAGCACCCTAGCTTACAGATATAGCTAGAGCATACTTTGCTATAGGCTACTACCTACAACTTGGAAGATCTATAACGACGGTTATCCTATAAAAAGAAGGTAAAGTAGATTACTTAATCCTAGGAAGCTACCGCCCTATTGCCTTAGAAAATACCCTTAGTAAGATCTTAGAAAAGGTAATAGCGGACCGCATGGCAGATATAGCTAAGGAACACGCCCTACTACTATAGAGCTAAATGGGGGCAAGAAAGAACCGCTCAACACTATTAGCACTTACGCTACTCACTGCCACTATTAAATCTGCATAGGCGATGCAAAGGGACTTTATAGTATTAATGCTCAGCCTAAATATTAGTGGCGCCTATAACAACGTACCCCACGAGCGTCTCCTATATATCCTTAGGGCAAAAGGCTTCTTAAAATAGATTATATAATTTGTCTAAGGGTTTATAGGTTAGAAAGAAATATTACTAGTCTTTAGCGGATACTAGAGCCCCCCTATTACAGTTATAACAGAAATACCATAAGGATTACCCTTCTTGCCTATACTCTTCCTTTTCTTTATAAGCAACCTGCTTAACTCCTTTAAGAAAGGGGCGACCTAGGGGATAGGCTTTATTAATAACATAAACCTAATTATATACGGGCTATTAGCCGTAAAGAATTGCAGAATGCTAGAGAAAGCTTATAACACCTATATAGAATGGGTAAGACGATATAGAGTCCAATTCTTACCAGAAAAATACTAGCTAATCTATTTTATAAGAAAACGCAACTAATCTGCAGACCTTTAGCATATAATCTATATCTAAGGCTTTAGGGGTTAACTAGTTTAGGGCCTAAGGGTATTAGGAGTATAGATAGATAGCAAGCTCTAGTAGAGCGTATATGCGGTATAAGCGGCCTATAAGGGCTAAGTATAGTATATTGTATTATCTAGGATTGTTAATTCTATATAGGGCCCATACTTTTAGAGGTCACGCCTACTATATATAGTAGTTGTCCGGCTAACTATAACGTATAGGTCCAGTATTTGGGCCATTAGAGAATCTAAGAAAGGCCCCCTTAAGTCGCTCCTTAAACCACTCTAAAAGGTCTAAATAGCCTGCCTTTAGAGTATAATAGGTGGATATAAGCGAACGGCTACAGCACTTCTTAAGAAGGAAGCCAATATTCCCCCCCTACAACTATATATTAAAGCCGCTGCAATATAAAGGGCCTAAAATAAACGTAACTCTAATGTTATAAAGTATATTAAGACACGCCTAAATAAACTATAGAGGGACCCTAGGGCGCCCCGTAGGAGAATAAACTAATAACCCTAAAGTAGGGAAGATATATTAGAGAAATAGGTAAAGAAAGTAGAAGAAGAATAGTGCTGCTTTAGGGCCTAGGCCTATATAGAGAAGGAAGAAAAACGCGTAAAAGGCCAGTAAAAATAATAGTAAGAGAGAAAAAGGAGCTAAAGCAGAGTATAAAAAAACGCTAGGAAACCATCTACCGCAATATAACATTGGTTAGACTAACGCTGGAGAGGCGTATAGGAGTTAAAGGTATAGAGGCTAACTGAGGTAAGAGGAACCTAAGCCGTAGTATAGTTAACGCCATAGGGGGTAAACACTCTAGGGCTCTAAGAAGGCCTAATAAAGGCAGAAAATATAATGGCGACACTCTTAAGAACAGAAATAATAGGACTAAAAGACTAGCTCTACCGGGTAGGTGTCCTAGTAGGTAGCCTAAGATATAAATATAGCTGGCTAAGACAGATACTAAAACACGTAATACTATTATACCCCTTACGCACTAACCGAGAAGTAATACTTTTAGTAGCTGGCATAGAGAACTATAATACACTGCTCTTAATATAAAAAGGCCTTAAGGCGGTTACCTAGTGGCTTATTAGCCAAAATGTACTAAACCAGTTTTAGGTTGTAAGGGAAATGGTAATAGAGGGTGGGGGGGCGAGCAACGGGCGCCCCCTAATAACTCTACAGTAGTAGAGTAAAGTTTGCGATACTAGCGCGTCCGTAGGCTTATTACGGCAGCAGTGGTTCCCAAGGAGGTCAAAAAGTAAGGTAGTAGGAGCACCACAGGTAACTCGCAGGCGCCTCGCAGGCGCCTTATAGGCGAGTCCCAAAAGGCGGGGAGATGGATTACGGGGTTTTCTTAAATAGAGTTTTCTCCCCATATGTACATAAGGAGTAGTCCGCGTGGGCCCAATAGGGATCCAAATCGGACGTTAAGCAATGAATTATTAATTATATCTTAATCTAAAAGTTTATACCTTTAAGCTCTGCACGCCATTAGGAGAGTAATTAAATAATAGCTAGTATTTTTTTATTATATACTTTATAGTTATATTTAGCCGGGTCTATTATCTTTAAGAAAAAAGCCATAGAGTACTATTTACCGTCTAGATATAACTGTAATAGGATTCCCGCTATAACTCTATTAGAGGCGTCTATTTCTAGCATTAATTTAAGGTCTAGGTTATAGTAATAAAGGATATTACGGACGCTTTAAGTACAATGTTACAACTACTTGGAGAGGAGTTGGAAGAAGCTAGTTGGTTAATATAAGCACAGTCTAAGATAGAGCCGGTAGAACTATATAACAAGGAATAGTAGTATAAGTTATATAATATGCTACGTATTAAACAAGAGGAATAAAAGGAACTTACGTACCTTATATACAACACGTATATTACGTATAAGAAGGATTTTATAGAAGTACGGTTATATATTTAAGGACCCTTAGTCCCTACCTAGATAGTTCCTTCCTTATAGTAATTCTTAGAATATAATTAAAGTTAATCTATTAGGCAACCACTCCACCAGTTATTATTACGTTGTTAACTTATTTATAATACCTATACGCCTAGCCCAATAACGAGCCTACTGTAGTACTTGCTATAAGGTTCCGTTATACAATTACTACCCAGTTACAGTTTCAATAAGTTAAATAATATGCCACTAAAAGCAGCCACCATAACGCCATCAACGGCGGCAACTACTTTAAGGTTAGGAGGTAATACTAATATAGCAGATACTAACTTATAGCAACCTATAACGGTTGGACAACTATAAGAGATAGTTAACTAGTTAATAGAGAATAATGCGATACTTAAATAAAGGATTAATAGGATAGACGTAGTAAAGGTTAAGTTACCATTAATCAAAAGATTCTTAGGAGAAAAATTAAAGCTTAAAGGATTTCTTACGCAAATGCACTTTAAGGTAGCGCAGGAAGGAGCGAAGCTGGTAATACCTATAGATTAAATAGCTTACGCGGGATTATTCCTGTTAGGAAGAGCACTTAAATAGTTTAAGCCTTACCTTACAGAAATATAAGTAAATAGAATAACAACTACTAACCAAGAGGTGCGGTTTATATTCTTAAGTTAGAACGGATTTATAGAGTAACTTATATAAATATTCGGAGACCTAAAGGCAGTAACTACGGCGGAAAGAAAACTCCAAGATATTACATAATAAACTTCAGCAATTAAGTATACAATACAGTTCTAAACGCTAGCTATATAAGTTAAGTAGAATAATAGGGCGCTTATAGCACAGTATAAACAGGGACTTAAGGCTAAAGTTTAGGATGTAATTATTTTAATAGAAGATACGGACACCCTAAGGGAACTAATAGATTAAGTAATTAAGATTAATAATAGGATCTTCTAAAGGGAATAGACTAAGAGAGGTTAAAATAGAGTTCTATAGTTATATAAGGCGCAGAGTACGCAATAACAAAAGCTAAGTTAAAAACTATAGTATGGCGTAGAGCTAATAGACCTAAGTGGTACTAAAGAAGCCTATAAGAGATAGAGTAAGAAACTATAAAAACCTAAAAGTTAAGGATTTAGTAATTATAGGACTAAGGAGCATAGGCTAAACTAGGGATCTTAGCAGTAGAAGACGTTTAGGCGGACTCCATAGTAAAGTTAGTAGTTTAGAGATGGAGCTTATATAAATTATAGGAAATAGGGTTATTTTATAAGGGATTATAAAGATAGTTAGAGTTATTATATAATAAAGGGAACCTAACTAGCAGAAGACATATACGTATAGAGGGATAATAGTGCACTATAAGGAACAAAAGAGTGTTTAATTAAAAGTTTCGCGTTTTGTTACAACAACGCATACTAAATTTATAAAGACGCTAAGTATAGCGCAAGCTATTGGCTATAAGAGCCAGAGTTAAAAGGACTTAGAGGAACTAAAGAGTTAGATAAAGAATAAGATCGACTCTATAAGCTAGATTAAGATATTATAGTAATATACAGACAATAATTAGTAACAATAATAATAAAGTTAGAGTACTTATTAATTAATAGTAATAAGGACAGTAAAGGAACTAACTAGGGGTATCCAAACCTTAATAATGTAATTATAGAAGTAGAGACTAAGACCGCTATAGAGCAAGGTTCAATAACAGGTATTATAACACCATTAGATACGGCATCTATCGCTTTATAAGAAGGAAGGAGCAATATCTAAAGAAGATTAAGTAAGCAGATAACTACTAGTGCTAGCTTACCCCTTAATAAAGGCAAAAGGCTAAAGGCTTAAGATTCTTAAAATAAGATAAGAGAGATCTAAGATTCTATAGATAGGATAAGAATAGCTTAAGGACCCACAATAGACGAAAACCAATAGAGTAGAGCAGCAGCTTAGTTTAAAGATATATAAATAAGCTCGGGACAGTGTTTCCTACAAGTATTAGATTCTTAAAACAAGATAAATAAGATTTAAAACTCTTAAGACAAGATAAGAACACCACGGACGCCTAGTTAAACTAAGGTGGGAGCTAAGCTTAAGTTAGAAGCAAGCTTAGGATTAAAGAATTTAAGGGATTAAAAATTTGGAGTACAAATAAGGACACCTATAGGTAAGAGGTAAGAAGCTTCTTTATAGATTAGAGAATCTGTAATATAAATAGCAGTTAGACTAGGAGACAGATATATAAACCTAGAAGACTTACTAGGGGAACACAGTATTTAGCCTAAAGATTAAAAAGTTAATACTAAGATTAAGAAGCATAACGACTTTAAGGATTTACTCGTAAGACGTAAAAGAAAAGAAACTATAAAGGAATTTAGAGCAAGAATTACCTTATAATAAGAACAGAAACTAGATAAGAGATCTAGTATATTAGGATGTATAAGGGATAGAGCACTTATATAAAGGATTACTAATAGGCCTAAGATGGGCATACTAAGAGCTAAGTGGCTTACTAAACTAGAATAAGAAGAGGATCTAGGGATTCCAACTAGGTTTAAAGAACGACATATAAAGGGCTGTCACAACGCAGTAATAAGAAGATACTTCCTTACGGATAAGCCGTATACACTTAAGCAGCTGTACTAAAAGTAGTATAGGCAACGACACAATGACGAGTAGGAAGATTTCTATATATAGTTAGATAAGAAAGTTATCTAAAACCACCTAATTATAATAATAATAATAATAATTCATTGCTTAACGTCCGATTCGGATCCCTATTGGGCCTACGCGGACTACTCCTTATATATATATAGGGAGAAAACTCTATTTAAGAAAACCCCGTAATCCATCTCCCCGCCTTATAGGACTCGCCTATAAGGCGCCTGCGAGGCGCCTACAAGTCACCTGTGGTACTCCTACTACCTTACTTTTTAACCTCCTTAGGAACCACTGCTGCCGTAATAAGCCTACGGACGCGCTAGTATCGTAAACTTTACTCTACTGCTATAGAGTCATTAGGGGGCACCCGTTGCTCGCCCCCCTGCCTTTTATTACCATTTCCTTTATAACCTGGAACTGGTTTAGTATATTTTAGCTAATAAGCCACTAGGTAACCGCCTTAAGGCCTTTTTATATTAAGAGCAGTGTCTTATAGTTCTTTATACCAGCTACTAAGAGCATTGCTTCTTAGTTAGTACGTAAGGGGTATAGCAGTATTACATACTTTAGTGTCTGTTTTAGCTAGCCATATTCGCATCTCGGGCTACCTACTGGGATACCTACCCAGTAGAGCCAGTCTTTTAGTCCTATTACTCCTGTTCTTAAGAGTATTGCCATTATATTTTCTACCTTTATTAGGCCTTCTCGGAGCCCTAGAGTATTTACCCCCTATAGCGTTAACTATGCTACGGCTTGGGTTCTTTTTGCCTTAGTTAACCTCTGTACCTTTAACTCCCATACGCCTCTCTAGTGTTAGTCCAGCCAGTATTATATTACGGTAGTTAGTTTCCTAGCATTCTTTTATGCTTTACTTTGGCTCTTTTCTCTCTCTTACTGTTATCCTTACTGGCCTCTTACGCGTCTCCTTTCCTCCTCTATATGGGCCTAGGCCCTAGAGCAGCACTATTCTTCCTCTACTTTCTTTACCTGTTTCTCTAATATATCTTCCCTACATTAGGGTTGTTGGTTTGTTCTCCTATAAGGCGCCCTAGGGTCCCTCCATAGTTTATTTAGGCGTGTCTTAATATACTTTATAATATTAAAGTTGCGTTTATTTTGCGCCCTTTACATTGCAGCGGCTTTAATATATAGTTATAGGGGGGGAATATTAGCTTCCTTCTTAAGCAGTACTGTGGCCGTTTGCTTATATCCGCCTATTATACTCTAAAGGCAGGCTGTTTAGACCTTTTAGAGTAGTTTAAGGAGCAATTTAGGGGGGCCTTTCTTAGATTCTCCAATGGCCCAAATACTGGACCTATACATTATAGTTAGCCGGACAACTGCTGTGTATAATAGGCGTAACCTCTAGAAGCATAGGCCCTATATAGAATTAACGATCCTAGATAATATAATATACTATACTTAGCCCTTACGGGCCGCTTAGGCCGCATATACGCTCTACCGGAGCTTACTATCTACCTATACTCCTAATACTCTTAGGCCCTAAACTAGCTAACCCCCAAAGCCTTAAATGTGAATTATGTGCTAGAGATCTGCAGATTAGTTGCGTTTTCTTATAAAATGGATTAGCTAGTACTTCTTTAGTAAGAATTAGACTCTATATCGTCTTGCCTATTCTATATAGGTATTATAAGCTTTCTCTAGCGTTCTGCAATTCTTTGCGACTATTAGCCCGTATATAATTAGGTTTATGTTATCAACGAAGCCTATCCCCTAGGTCGCCCCTTCCTTAAAGGAGTTAAGTAGGTTGCTTATAAAGAAAAGGAAAAGTATAGGCAAGAGGGGTAATCCTTGTGGTATTCCTGTTGCAACTGCAATAGGGGGGCTTTAGTATCCGCTAAAGACTAGCAATATTTCTTTTTAGCCTATAAACCCTTAAACAAATTATATAATCTATTTTAAGAAGCCTTTTGCTCTAAGGATATATAGGAGACGCTTATAGGGTACGTTATTATAGGCGCCACTAATATCTAGGCTGAGCATTAATACTATAAAGTCCCTTCGCATCGCCCATGCTAATTTAATGGTGGCAGCGAGTAGCGTAAGTGCTAATAGTGTTAAGCGGTTCTTTCTTGCCCCTATTTAGCTTTGTGGTAGTAGGGCGTATTCCTTTACCGTATCTACTATACGGTCCGCTATTACCCTTTCTAAGATCTTGCTAAGGGTATTCTCTAAGGTAATAGGGCGGTAGCTCCCTAGAAATAAGTAGTCTGCTTTACCTTCTTTACGTAGAACAAACGTTATTATAGCTCTTTTAAGTCTCGGGTAGTAGCCTATTATAAAGCATGCTCTAGCTACATCCGCAAGCTAAGGTGCTATTAGTAGTCTACAGGTCTTTAGGGCTTTATTTAGAATCCTATCTAGTCCTAGTGCTATGTTATTTAAAAGGCGGCTAATAGTTCTAGCTATTTCTTCGGTTATTATATCACTGTTAACCCTTAGGCGAGTCACCGGTGCTTCGCCCGTGATATCGCTGAGGTCTGCTAAAGCTAGTTAGGGGAAAAATCTTTCTATAAGGATTTTTGCCTTCTCATTATTGTTGCTTATAGCCAGTAATTCACCTGGTCTTTACAGGGGCGAAAGGTATAGGTCTTCTACTAGATGTCCTGCCTTTCTCTTTACCTATTTTATTATCCTCTAAAGACCTTTATTATAGGGGAGGCTCAGGTTAATAGTATACTTATTTATAAACCGTCTCCAGCTATTCCTTACTTCTTTTTTTAGGGTATTCTTTAGCTAGTTTCTTGTGTCTTTATAATGTCTCTCATCTTTAGGATTGTGGCTGCTTGTATATTTTCTTCTTACTCGTTATTAGCTGGCGATAAGAACCGCGTATTGTACGGACCATGCGTGTCGCGTATAGGGGCCCGCTTTTAAGACTGGGCAGTGCTCTTCTAACCTATTTTTAATTGCTGCCTAGATCCTTTCTAGTCTTTGGTTAATTTTCTTAGGGGTAGCCACTAAGCCTCGCTTATTCGGTATCAGGTAGATTTCTTCTAGGTCTTAAAGTTGTTGTTTAACTGTATTAAGGAAGCTGTCTATCTTAAGCTTTCTTATTACGTATTTTTTGCTATTTAATTATGCCTTAATATCTAGATCTAGCTATATTTAAATAGGGATATAGTCTAAAGCGAGTGCCCATTCTTCTTTAGGGTTATATCTTTTAAATCTCTAGTATAGGCCTTCGTCCATAAATGTAAGGTTAATTATACTTCTAGCAGTGCCTTATTGCCATATAATTGCTCCTAGGGGGGTGGCTAGCTTAAGGCCCCAGGTGTCTATAGCTTTTAGTAGGCACTCTACCTGTCGTTCGGCAGCAATATAGATACCCCCCTACCGCGGGTAGTAGAGGTTCATGTCTCCTAATAGGATAGACTCTGTGTCTTCGGTTTCTAGTAAGCTTATTACCAATATAATAT
>Ga0307515_10010336_pt1 | contig 17892 bp, 16 predicted proteins | sample 17_EM_MG_FD_194513 | JGI IMG/M metagenome (GOLD analysis project Ga0307515, IMG submission 194513) | Populus trichocarpa ectomycorrhiza microbial communities from riparian zone in the Pacific Northwest, United States - 17_EM | ecosystem: Host-associated > Plants > Roots > Unclassified | place... | reverse complement strand
TTGCGGGATTTACTGAGACGTATAACCGTTGGGATGTACGTCGTCTACCTCCCATATGGTGTGGTAGTTACCCGCCCCAGGTCGAGGAGGGAGACTTAGGCCTGACGAGGTCAGGTCCAAGCCCCCCTCGTGTATTGAGACAATCCATTATCCAAGGAGAGGAATATACTTGCAAGATTGAGAGAATGCGTGAATCGCGTTTACAGTATGAGATCATTTGTGCAGAAGTATGTTGTGCAAAAGTACGAACTACTAGCTAGTTTATATGGCCTTTTTATGGCGCAGGCGGCAGTTCTCGACTTGAGGATCGAGTGGATGATGGCGCAGAGAACGACGAGTGTACAAACCCCAAAGAAGACGGAGAACATATGTTCATCTACCCCTCGATAGGATCACAAGTCAGCGTAGTGAAAACAATTTATTACCCAAGGAGAGGAATATACCTATAAGAATAATACAACGTGCGAATCGTGTTTAAAGTTATGAAATCATTTGTGTAGAAGTATCTCTAGCAAGTCCACGGCGTTCCTTAGGGCGCAGGCTTCTCTTTAACCTCCCTCACTTCAACTGGCCTATGCGTGGCAGTCCTCCTCGATTTGACGATCAAGAGGACGATGGCGGTGAGAACGACGAGCACATAGGCGCCAAGGAAAGCAGAGAACATGTACACCTCCCCCCTGAGGACGGTATGATAAGACTCGAATGCGCGGGCCATGATCCCGCTCTCCTCATCAGCGGTGCGATTGCCAGACGCCGCTGTACCGAGAGGGGTGGCGAGCTCCCTGATGTTGACCGCACTGAGCTTCAGCACATCGGGCGAGACGCGTGGTAGACGGAGATTGAGGTTCTCTTTCATCCACGCCAGGCCCTTCTCGAACGCGAACACCTTGTTGCCGATGGTACAGCGCAGGAATTCGATAATGGGCGCCGAAAACGCGGTGCCGTCAAACGTGGAATGCACGCCGTTCTCGATTTGCGTGTAGAATTGCACGATGGTGTTGTTAATCGCGTTCGCCGCGGTGTTGGTGAACCCAAAGAGGTCGTTGTTGACGGTCGCGGTGGTACTTGTTGACGGCCGCTGCGTACGCGGCGCTGTCGATACCGATGGCATTGGTGATCTCGTTCTCGATGTTCTGGGTGAAATTGCCAATGATGATACCTTCCGCGTTCGCAAACACGCTCTCAAGAGGCTTGATGAGAGCGAGTTGGATCAGCGTAGCAGCGATACCGACGGTGCCAATGAGAAGGCACATGAGCGCGGGAGGGTAGGTGGTGTACGCGATAAACCATGCGACCGTGTCTCGGGTTTGCGGCTGCAACCTGAAAACCCTGGCAAGGAAGCCAGCTGTACGTGTGCCGAGGGCCTGCTCGAGCTGAGCGTGGAGTGTGAGAATGTTCTCGTCGGTGAGTTGGAGAGTGGGAAGCGAAGTTGTTCGAGGAGCCGCGGGGTCCGTCCACTGTTCGCGGATCTCGTCGATCGTCTCCTGAACTTTGCGGAATCGGTACCATTCGACGAGTGCATTGACGAGTGCAACAAGAACGACGAGTCCGATGAGGATGAATGCTGAGGTCTGAGCAATGCGAACCAACGGGCCGCCAATGTCGTCGACGATAGAGGTGTCAACATTATTGCAGAACTGGACGGTTCGAACCGCTGGCAGAGGGAGCTGGGCCGCGTTGAAAGGCGAGGCGACTTCGGTGAATGTGCTGTTGATTTCGCCCTTGAGCGAGTTGAATGGGTACTAATTAGGTTTGCTAAGGCGGTGCGAAGATTACTCGACGTGGGTAGCTTGTTGTTAAGGTCGTTCAAGGGGCCAGTCCAGGAATCTGGGGGTGACAGGCCGGAGAGGGGAGAAGTATTCATGTTGATAGTGGGCGATCTCCAAAACCAGGGATACTGCCGAAGGCCGAGTTGACACCTCCAGTTGTGGAGTTGAGGGGGCTTTGAAGGGTATTGGAAGCACTACCAAGGGTAGTTGCCATATCATCAAATGCCTTTTCGACATATTTAACGATCTACATGGAGATAATCAGATAGCACAGGGCCACAGAGAAGATCAATTGGAACATACACAAATAGAAGGCCTTGTAGGTGTCAATCACGAAGACAATGATGTTTTCGACAGATGTCAATCTGGATCTGGAGAGCGCTCAGTGGAGTATTCGTTGAACGAGCTGTGGGTGGGGTCATGGACTCACGCTGTCTTTGAACGCGTGTATAGAGGAGAATGAGGCTTTCTGGAGTTGTTCGTTCTTGTTCAACGCCATCCAACGCGGCATAGAGACGGCCACGGTGGCTGCTCGCTGGGCGGCGAAACCCTTGACGACCACCCCTTCTCTCATCGCATACACCATCATCTCACTTGAACTTGCTGCTTTCAGATTCTACCTCGCTGTTCTGCGTGCCCATGATCTCAATCGACGCCTCAAAAAATACCTTCCTTAATGTGTCCTGTGAGGGTCGGCTTGAGTGGGGTGTGGATAGGCTGCTTTCCAGGTCATGTGTAGGGTGAGGGGTGAGGACGTGGAAGGGTGGAAAGGGAGTGGGAGCGATGGAGCGAGAGGCCAGATACTGAAGGTCTTGCAGCAAGCTCCGTGGGCATTGAAGCAAGAGCCTATATAAAATAACGAGCGCTATAACCTCGCCCTCTGCTTTCTTTTGAAGAGCACCGGATTGAGGCGGTCGAAGTGTCGAGATTAAGCTCTCGGATAACACCGCTTGGGTCCTTGATCCCTCCTCGAGACCACCAAACTCGCAAAGAAATCGATTCTATTTGGACAGGTGCATACATCCTCAGTAGGTCAGCTTTCAGCAGCCCCTTGAGCGAACACTGACTGGACTGTGAAGCTGTTTCAAAGTGTGTCTCCACCTCTTTATCTCACAAGTGGCTCGCTTATCATGTGGTATATAAGTAAGAATAAGCAACAGAGGCGTATCAGTACCCATCAATGGAGCGTGTTTCCGTCGAGATATGGCAACAAATCCTCCTCAAGGCCATGGAGGCGAATGATTGGCCTATATTTGCCACCAGTTGTACCCCGTTCACTTTCCTCGCCTTCATGTGTCTGCACCATCTCTCCCAAAGGAAGCGGAAACCGTCTCAGGATTACCTGACACAGCGCAGACGTCTTCGACTGGTCTGTCGTGCGTGGAACGAATTTGTCCTTTTCACCAGTCACCGCTGGCTGTTACTAGAAGAAGACTCGAGCCCGATGTACAAGCTAGACCCGACGACTTCTTACGCCAGAGGGGTTGGTCCCGTCGAAAATTTAACCACAATAATCAACTCGAACGAGGTGGTGACCCCAATCCTCTCTTGGGTTTCTCACATTCTGAAACGCCCCGCGAGTCAGACCCCCCTGCGGACTTACATCCTCTCTATCAGGAGTACGTTTATTAGGCCGGAGTACAACCCGCTCGACGACCTCGTCGGAACAACGACGACCCAGGAGCCCGGATGCTCGACCACGAGCTTGAGCACGAATACGACGCTACGTGCGCTCTCAATCTCCATGTTATCCTCACACGGCTTCATCTCGCTCTCGCAGATCTGTCGCACTTTCACGGGTCTGCGCATGCTCTTCCTAGTCGGTGTAGATGCGACACCACAACAGACACTAACGCTAGCACATCTAGATGTATTATGCGTGCGCTTTCCGTCGGAGGCACTGCTGGAGTCGATGGGGAGATGGGACGTGCCAGCACTGCGGCATGTCTCACTGGAGCATTTCAGAATGCCGCTAACGGCCATGCTTGACCGCTTTCTGGGGCAGTGGGCGCACCAAATCGAGAGCCTCTGGTTTAGTGAGTTTGACCCCGCTCACTTGTCTTTACCCGTGTCGCCTCTACACAACCTCCCTCCCGGGTTCTGGGCTCAGTTTGCTATGTTGCGTCTGCTGGGATTGGGTTGTGAGACCCTACAGTGCAAACAATGGTCTGGGTGGTCCGTCACGCCACCCCCCACCCACCCGTGTCGATACCTCGTGTGTCGTATCTTCACAGTGGAGGAGTCTGAGGTCGAGCGTCGCCTGGGGCGTGAGGTCGAAGACATCCGCGCGAGATGGACCTGGCATGATGGCGTGAGATTGGTAGTTGGAGTTACGCACACGGGCCAATACTATGTGGTGAAAAATATTCGAGACGGCACGTCGATTGCGAACATGGAAAAGACTGTTGGGATTTTACCAGAATTGTAGTGTACCCGGCTTGATTTCTAGGACGTTTCTACAGCAGCCTGCGTGTTTGTAATACCGTGTATTGAGACAATCCATTATCCAAGGAGAGGAATATACTTGCAAGATTGAGAGAATGCGTGAATCGCGTTTACAGTATGAGATCAGTTGTGCAGAGGTATGTTGTGCAAAAGTACGGACTACTAGCTAGTTTATATGGCATTTTTTATGGCGCAGGCCTGGCAGTCCTCGACTTGAGGATCGAGTGGATGATGGTGCTGAGAACGACGAGTGTACAAAACCCCAAAGAAGACAGAGAACATATATTCATCTACCCCTCGATAGGATCCCAAGTCGGGGTAGTTTGAAACAATTTATTACCCGGCCAAGGAGAGGAATATACCTATGAGATTAATACAATGTGCGAATCATGTTTACAGTTATAAAATCATTTGTGTAGAAGTATCTCCAGCAAGTCCACGGCGTTCCTTAGGGAGCAGGCTTCTCTTTAACCTCCCTCACTTCAACTGGCCCATGCGTGGAAGTCCTCCTTGATTTGACAATCAAGAGAATGATGGCAGTGAGGACGACGAGCACATAGGCACCAAGGAAAGCAGAGAACATGTACACCTCCCCCCTGAGGACGGTACGATAGGACTCGAATGCGCGGGCCATGATCCCACTCTCCTCATCAGCGGTGCGATTGCCAGACGCCGCTGTACCTACAGGGGCGGCAAGCTCCTTGATGTTGACCGCACTGAGCTTCAGCACATCGGGTGAGACGCGTGGCAGACGGAGATTGAGGTTCTCTTTCATCCACGCCAGGCCCTTCTCCAGCGCGAACACCTTGCTGCCGATGATACAGCGCAGGAATTCGATAATGGGCGCCGAAAACGCGGTACCGTCAAACGTGGAATGTACACCGTTCTCGATCTGCGTGTAGGATTGCACGATGGTGTTGTTAATCGCGTTCGCTGCGGTGTTAGTGAACCCAAAGAGGTCGTTGTTCACGGTCGCGGTGGTGTCATCGAGGAACTTGTTGACGGTCGCTGCGTACGCCGCGCTGTCGATACCGATGGCATTGGTAATCTCGTTCTCGATGTTCTGGGTGAAATTACCAATGATAATACCTTCCGCGTTCGCAAACACGCTCTCAAGAGGCTTGATGAGAGCGAGTTGGATGAGTGTGGCAGCGATACCGACGGTGCCAATGAGAAGGCACATGAGCGCGGGAGGGTAGGTGGTGTACGCGATAAACCATGCAACTGTGTCTCGGGTTTGCGGTTGCAACCCTGGCAAGGAAGCCAGCTGTGCGCATGCCGAGGGCCTGCTCGAGCTGAGCATGGAGTGTGAGAATGTTCTCGTCGGTGAGTTGGAGAGTGGGAAGCGAAGTTGTTCGAGGAGACGCAGGGTCCGTCCACTGTTCGCGTATCTCGTCGATCGTCTCCTGAACTTTGCGGAATCGGTACCATTCGACCAGTGCATTGACCAGTGCAACAACAACGACGAGTCCGATGAGGATGAATGCTGAGGTCCGAGCAATACAAACCAACGGGCCGCCAATGTCGTCGACGATAGAGGTGTCAACATTATTGCAGAACTGGACGGCCCGAACCGTTGGCAGAGGGAGCTGAGCCGCGTTGAAAGTTGAGGCGACTTCGGTGAACGTGCTGTTGATTTCGCCCTTGAGCGAGTTGAATGGGTACTAATTAGGTTTGCTAAGGCGGTGCGAAGATTATTTGACGTGGGTAGCTTGTTGTTAAGGTCGTTCATGGGGCCAGTCCAGGAATCTGGGAGTGACAGGCCGGAGAGGGGAGAAGTGTTCATGTTGATAGTGGGCGATCTCCAAAACCAGGGATACTGCCGAAGGCCGAGTTGACGCCTCCAGTTGTGGAGTTGAGGAGGCTTTGAAGGGTATTTGAAGCACTACCAAGGGTAGTTGCCATATCATCAAATGCCTTTTCGACATAGTTAACGATCTACATGGAGAAAATCAGATAGCACAGGGCCACAGAGAAGATCAATTGGAACATACACGAATAGAAGGCCTTGTAGGTGTCAATTACGAAGATGACGATGTTTTCGACAAGACGTCAATCTGGATCTGGAGAGTGTATTCGTTGAACGAGCTGTGGGTGGAGTCATGGACTCACGCTGTCTCTGAACACGTGTATAGAGGAGAATGAGGCTTTCTGGAGTTGTTCGTTCTTGTTCAATGCTATCCAACACGGCATAGAGACGGCCACGGTGGCTGCTCGCTGGGCAGCGAAACCCTTGACGACCGCCCTTCTTTCATCGCTTACACCGTCATCTCACTTGAACTTGTTGCTTTCAGATTCTACCTCGCTGCCCTGCATGCCCATGATCTCAATCGACGCCTCAAAAAATACCATCCTCAATGCGGCCTATGAGGGTCGGCTTGAGTGGGGTGTGGATAGGCTGCTTTCCAGGTCATGTGTAGGATGGGTAGAAAGGGAGCAGGAGCGAGGGAGCGAGAGGCTAGATACTGTAGGTCTTGCAGCAAGTTCCGTGGGCATCAAGGCAAGTGCCTATATAACATAAACGAGCGCTATAGCCTCGCCCTCTGCTTTCTTTTGAAGGGCGCCGGATTGGGGGCAGTCGAAGTGTCACTAAGCTCTCGGATAACACCGCCTGGGTCCTTGATCCCTCCTCCGGTCGCAAATAAATCGATTCTATCTGGACAGGTCCATACATCCTCAGTAGGTCAGCTTTCAGCAGTTCCTTGAGCGAACACTGACTCCACTGTGAAGCTGCTTTCAAAGTATGTCGCCACCTCTTTATCTCACAAGTGGCTCGCTTATCATTTACTATATAAGTAAAAATAAGCAACAGAGGCGTAGTAGTACCCATCAATGGAGCGTGCTTCCGTCGAGATATGGCAACAAATCCTCCTCATGGTCATGGAGACGAATGATTGGCCTATATTTGCCACCAGTTGTACCCCCTACACTTTCCTCGCCTTCATGTATCTGCACGTTTATCACCAAAGGGACGAGAAATCGTATCAGGATTACCTGACACAGCGCAGACGTCTTCAACTGGTCTGTCGTGCGTGGAACGAATTTGTTCTTTTCACCAGTCACCGCTGGCTGCCACTAGAAGAAGTCTCGAGCCCGATGTACAAGCTAGACCCGACAACTTCTTACGCCAAAGGAGGGGTTGGTCCCGTTGAAAAATTAACCACAGTAATCAACTCGAAAGAGGTGGTGATAACCCCAATCCTCTCTTGGGTTTCTCACATTCTGAAACGCCCCGCGAATCAGACCCCCCTGCGGACTTACATCCTCTATATCAGGAGTGCGCTTATTAGGCCGGGGTACAACCCGCTCGATGAGCTCGTCGGAACAACGACGACCCAGGAGCCCGGATGCTCGACCACGAGCTCGAACACGAATACGACGCTACGTGCGCTCTCAATCTTCATGTCATCCTCACACGGCTTCATCTCGCTCTCACAGATCTGTCGCACTTTCACGGGTCTGCGCACGCTCCTCCTAGTCGGTGTAGATACAACACCACAACAAACACTAACGCTGGCACATCTAGAAGTATTATACGTGCGCTTTCCGTCGGAGGCACTGCTGGAGTCGATGGGGACATGGGACGTGCCAGCACTGCGGCATGTCTCACTGGATCATTTCAGAATGCCGCTAACGGGCATGCTTGACTGCTTTCTGGGACGGTGGGCGCACCAAATCGAGAGCCTCTGCTTGTGTGGGTTTGACCCCGCTCACTCGTCTTTACTCGTGTCGCCTTTCTACGACCTCCCTTCCGGATTCTGGGCTCAGTTTGCCACGTTGCGTCTGCTGCGATTGAACTGTGAGACCCTACAGTTGAAGAAATGGTCTGGGTGGTCCGTCATGCCACCCCCCACCCACCCGTGTCGATACCTCGTGTGTCGTGTCCTCGTTGTGAAGGCGTCTGAGGTCGAGCGTGAGGTGGGGCGTAAGGTCGAAGACATCCGCACGAGATGGACCTGGCATGATGGCGTGAGATTGGTAGTTGGAGATATGCGCATGGGCCATTACTATGTAGTGAGAAATATCCGAGACGACCCGTCGGTTGCGAACATGGAAAAGACTGTTGGGGTTTTACCAGAATTGTAGGGTACCCGGCTTGATATCTAGGACGTTTCCACAGCAGCCTGGATTTTTGTAATAGCGTGTATTGAGACAATTCATTATTCAAGGAGATGAATATACCTGTGAGATTCAAAGAATGCACGAATCGCGTTTATGATAAGAGGTCATGTGTGCAGAAGCACGTACTACTAGCCAGTTTATATGGTGTCCTCTATGGTGCAGGCCAGGCGTGGCAGTCGAGAACACATGTTCATCTACCCCTCGATAGGATTACAAGTCAGCGTAGTTGAAACAATTTATTACCCAAGGAGAGGAATATACCTATGAGATCAATACAATGTGCGAATCATGTTTACAGTTATAAAATCATTTGTGTAGAAGTATCTCCAGCAAGTCCACGGCGTTCCTTAGGGCGCAGGCTTTTCTTTAACCTCCCTCACTTCAACTGGCCCATGCGTGGCGGTCCTCCTCGATTTGACGATCAAGAGGATGATCGCAATGAGGACGACGAGCACATAGGCGCCAAGGAAAGCAGAGAACATGTACACCTCCCCCCTGAGGACGGTACGATAAGACTCGAATGCGCGGGCCATGATCCCGCTCTCCTCATCAGCGGTGCGATTGCCAGACGCCGCTGTACCTACAGGGGCGGCGAGCTCCCTGATGTTGACCGCACTGAGCTTCAGCACATCGGGCGAGACGCGTGGTAGACGGAGATTGAGGTTCTCTTTCATCCACGCCAGGCCCTTCTCGAGCGCGAACACCTTGCTGCCGATGATACAGCGCAGGAATTCGATAATGGGCGCCGAAAACGCGGTGCCGTCAAACGTGGAGTGCACGCCGTTCTCGATTTGTGTGTAGAATTGCACGATGGTGTTGTTAATCGCGTTCGCTGCGGTGTTGGTGAACCCAAAGAGGTCGTTGTTCACGGTCGCGGTGGTGTCATCGAGGAACTTGTTGACGGCCGCTGCGTACGCCGCACTGTCGATACCGATGGCATTGTTAATCTCGTTCTCGATGTTCTGGGTGAAATTGCCAATGATGATACCTTCCGCGTTCGCAAACACGCTCTCAAGAGGCTTGATGAGAGCGAGTTGGATGAGCGTGGCAGCAATACCGACGGTGCCAATGAGAAGGCACATGAGCGCGGGAGGGTAGGTGGTGTACGCGATAAACCATGCGACTGTGCCTCGGGTTTGCGGCTGCAACCTGAAAACCCTGGCAAGGAAGCCAGCTGTGCGCGTGCCGAGGGCCTGCTCGAGCTGAGCATGGAGGGTGAGAATGTTCTCGTCGGTGAGTTGGAGAGTGGGAAGCGAAGTTGTTCGAGGAGACGCAGGGCCACTGTTCGTGTATCTCGTCGATCGTCTCCTGAACTTTGCGGAATCGGTACCATTCGACGAGTGCATTGACGAGTGCAAAAACAACGACGAGTCCGATGAGGATGAATGCTGAGGTCTGAGCAATGTGAACCAACGGGCCGCCAATGTCGTCGACGGTAGAGGTGTCAACATTATTGCAGAACTGGACGGCCCGAACCGCTGGCAGAGGGAGCTGGGCCGCGTTGAAAGTTGAGGCGAATTCGGTGAACGTGCTGTTGATTTCGCCCTTGAGCGAGTTGAATGGGTACTAATTAGGTTTGCTAAGGCGTGCGAAGATTATTTGACGTGGGTAGCTTGTTGTTAAGGTCGTTCAAGGGGCCAGTCCAGGAATCTGGGGGTGACAGGCCGGAGAGGGGAGAAGTATTCATGTTGATAGTGGGCGATCTCCAAAACCAGGGATACTGCCGAAGGCCGAGTTGACGCCTCCAGTTGTGGAGTTGAGGAGGCTTTGAAGGGTATTGGAAGCACTATCAAGGGTAGTTGCCATATCATCAAATGCCTTTTCGACATAGTTAACGATCTACATGGAGATGATCAGATAGCACAGGGCCACAGAGAAGATCAATTGGAACATACACGAATAGAAGGCCTTGTAGGTGTCAATTACGAAGATGACGATGTTTTCGACAAGACGTCAATCTGGATCTGGAGAGTGTATTCGTTGAACGAGCTGTGGGTGGGGTCATGGACTCACGCTGTCTCTGAACATGTGTATAGAGGAGAATGAGGCTTTCTGGAGTTGTTCGTTCTTGTTCAATGCCATCCAACACGGCATAGAGACGGCCACGGTGGCTGCTCGCTGGGCAGCGAAACCCTTGACGACCGCCCTTCTTTCATCGCTTACACTGTCATCTCACTTGAACTTGTTGCTTTCAGATTCTACCTCGCTGCCCTGCGTGCCCATGATCTCAATCGATGCCTCAAAAAATACCATCCTCAATGCGGCCTATGAGGGTCGGCTTGAGTGGGGTGTGGATAGGCTGCTTTCCAGGTCATGTGTAGGATGGGGGGGTGAGGACGTGGAAGGGTAGAAAGGGAGCGAGAGGCTAGATACTGTAGGTCTTGCAGCAAGTTCCGTGGGCATCAAGGCAAGAGCCTATATAACATAAACGAGCGCTATAACCTCGCCCTCTGCTTTCTTTTGAAGGGCGCCGGATTGGGGGCAGTCGAAGTGTCACTAAGCTCTCGGATAACACCGCCTGGGTCCTTGATCCCTCCTCCGGTCGCAAATAAATCGATTCTATCTGGACAGGTCCATACATCCTCAGTAGGTCAGCTTTCAGCAGTTCCTTGAGCGAACACTGACTCCACTGTGAAGCTGCTTTCAAAGTATGTCGCCACCTCTTTATCTCACAAGTGGCTCGCTTATCATTTACTATATAAGTAAAAATAAGCAACAGAGGCGTAGTAGTACCCATCAATGGAGCGTGCTTCCGTCGAGATATGGCAACAAATCCTCCTCATGGTCATGGAGACGAATGATTGGCCTATATTTGCCACCAGTTGTACCCCCTACACTTTCCTCGCCTTCATGTATCTGCACGTTTATCACCAAAGGGACGAGAAGTCGTATCAGGATTACCTGACACAGCGCAGACGTCTTCGACTGGTCTGTCGTGCGTGGAACGAATTTGTCCTTTTCACCAGTCACCGCTGGCTGCCACTAGAAGAAGTCTCGAGCCCGATGTACAAGCTAGACCCGACAACTTCTTACGCCAAAGGAGGGGTTGGCCCCGTCGAAAAATTAACCACAATAATCAGGTCGAACGAGGTGGCGACCCCAATCCTCTCTTGGGTTTCTCACATTCTGAAACGCCCCGCGAATCAGACCCCCCTGCGGACTTACATCCTCTATATCAGGAGTGCGCTTATTAGGCCAGGGTACAACCCGCTCGATGACCTCGTCGGAACAACGACGACCCAGGAGCCCGGATGCTCGACCACGAGCTCGAACACGAATACGACGCTACGTGCGCTCTCAATCTTCATGTCATCCTCACACGGCTTCATCTCGCTCTTACAGATCTGTCGCACTTTCACGGGTCTGCGCACGCTCTTCCTAGTCGGTGTAGATACAACACCACAACAGACACTAACGCTGGCACATCTAGAAGTATTATACGTGCGCTTTCCGTCGGAGGCACTGCTGGAGTCGATGGGGACATGGGACGTGCCAGCACTGCGGCATGTCTCACTGGAGCATTTTAGAATGCCCCTAACGGCCATGCTTGACCGCTTTCTGGGGCGGTGGGCGCACCAAATCGAATCCCTCTGGTTTATTGAGTTTGACCCCGCTCACTTTTCTTTACTCGTGTCGCCTTTACACGACCTCCCTTCCAGGTTCTGGACTCAGTTTGCCACCTTGCGTCTGCTGCGATTGGATTGTGAGACCCTACAGTGCAAACAATGGTCTGGGTGGTCCGTCATGCCACCCCCAACCCACCCGTGTCGATACCTCGTGTGTCGTATCTCCGCTGTGGAGGAGTCTGAGGTCGAGCGTGAGGTGGGGCGTAAGGTCGAAGACATCTGCACAAGATGGACCTGGCATGACGGCGTGAGATTGGTAGTTGGAAATACGCACACGGGCCAATACTATGTAGTGAAAAATATCCGAGACGACCCGTCGGTTGCGAACATGGAAAAGACTGTTGGGATTTTACCAGAATTGTAGTGTACCCAGCTTGATTTCTAGGACGTTTCCACAGCAGCCTGAATCTTTGTAACAATCCATTATCCAAGGAGAGGAATTTACTTGCGAGATTGAGAGAATGCGCGGATCAGTATGAGATCATTTGTGCAGAAGTACGTTGTGCGAAAGTACGAACTACTAGCCAGTTATATGGCTTTTATGGTGCAGGCTCGAGTGAGTGATGGCGCTGAGAACGACGAGTGTACAAACGCATCCCAACTCGACGTAGTTGAAACAATTTATTACCCAAGGAGAGGAATATACCTATGAGATTAATACAATGTGCGAATCATGTGTACAGTTATAAAATCATTTGTGTAGAAGTATCTCCAGCAAGTCCACGGCGTTCCTTAGGGAGCAGGCTTCTCTTTAACCTCCCTCACTTCAACTGGCCCATGCGTGGCAGTCCTCCTCGATTTGACAATCAAGAGGATAATGGCGGTGAGAACGACGAGCACATAGGCGCCAAGGAAAGCGGAGAACATGTACACCTCCCCCCTGAGGACGGTACGATAAGACTCGAATGCGCGGGCCATGATCCCACTCTCCTCATCAGCGGTGCGATTGCCAGACGCCGCTGTACCTACAGGGGCGGCGAGCTCCCTGATGTTGACCGCACTGAGCTTCAGCACATCGGGTGAGACGCGTGGTAGACGGAGATTGAGGTTCTCTTTCATCCACGCCAGGCCCTTCTCGAGCGCGAACACCTTGCTGCCGATGATACAGCGCAGGAATTCGATAATGGGCGCCGAAAACGCGGTGCCGTCAAACGTGGAGTGCACGCCGTTCTCGATTTGCGTGTAGAATTGCACGATGGTGTTGTTAATCGCGTTCGCCGCGGTGTTGGTGAACCCAAAGAGGTCGTTATTCACGGTCGCGGTGGTGTCATCGAGGAACTTGTTGACAGCCGCTGCGTACGCGGCGCTGTCGATACCGATGGCACTGGTGATCTCGTTCTCGATGTTCTGGGTGAAATTACCAATGATGATACCTTCCGCATTCGCAAACACGCTCTCAAGAGGCTTGATGAGAGCGAGTTGGATGAGCGTGGCAGCGATACCGACGGTGCCAATGAGAAGGCACATGAGCGCGGGAGGGTAGGTGGTGTACGCAATAAACCATGCGACTGTGTCTCGGGTTTGCGGCTGCAACCTGAAAACCCTGGCAAGGAAGCCAGCTGTACGTGTGCCGAGGGCCTGCTCGAGCTGAGCGTGGAGTGTGAGAATGTTCTCGTCGGTGAGTTGGAGAGTGGGAAGGGAAGTTGTTCGAGGAGCCGTGGGGTCCGTCCACTGTTCGCGTATCTCGTCGATCGTCTCCTGAACTTTGCGGAATCGGTACCATTCGACGAGTGCATTGACGAGTGCAACAAGAACGACGAGTCCGATGAGGATGAATGCTGAGGTCTGAGCAATGCGAACCAACGGGCCGCCAATGTCGTCGACGATAGAGGTGTCAATATTATTGCAGAACTGGACGGTTCGAACGGCCGGCAGAGGGAGCTGAGCCGCGTTGAAAGTCGAGGCGACTTCGGTGAACGTGCTGTTGATTTCGCCCTTGAGCGAGTTGAATGGCGTACTAATTAGGTTTGCTAAGGCGGAGCGAAGATCGTTTAAAGTGGGTAGCTTGTTGTTAAGGTCGTTCAAGGGGCCAGTCCAGGAATCCGGGGGTGACAGGCCGGAGAGGGGAGAAGTGTTCATGGTGATAGTGGGTATGGTGGCGCGATCTCCGAAACCAGGAATGCTGCCGAGGGCCGAGTTGACGCCTCCGATTGCGGAGTTGAGGGTGCTTTGAAGGGTAGTGGTGGCACTATCAAGGGTGGTTGCCATATCATCAAATGCCTTTTCGACATATTTAACGATCTACATGGAGAAAATCAGATAGGACAGGGCCGCAGGTGGGAATGGAGATTTACAGTGATGGCACCAGCGAGACCGGCCCGGATGAGCAATTGGAATATACACAAATAGAAGGCCTTGTAGGTGTCAATTACGAAGACAATGATGTTTTCGACAGATGTTAAGCTGGAGAGCGCTTAGTGAAGTGTTCCTTGAACGAGCGGGCGGTTTGGACTCACGCGAGGTTCAAACCGTCTCTGGACGCGTTTATAGAGGAGATTGCGGCTTTCTGGATTTGTTCGTTGGTATTCAACGCCATCCAACGTGGCATAGAGACGGCCGCGGTGGCTGCTCGTTGGGCGGCGAAACAGGACGCAATGAGGAAGGATTTAGAGTCGTCAATAAGATCATGGGCACGAAGAGCAGCGAGGTAGAATCTGAAAGCAACAAAGGCGAGTGAGATGACGGGGTATGCGATAAAAGCGAGGAAGATGCGGTTGCCGAGGGTGAGGAAAGGACCGAGGTGGGTTTGAAAATATGGGGGCGGGGGGGTGGATGGGCTGCTCTCCATTGTAGACGTAAACGTGAGGGTCGTGCAGTCGTCGTGCGGATGTGGGAGGGTAGAAAAGGGAGCAGGAGCGAGGGAGCGAGGGAGCGAGGGAGAGGGTGGGGCCAGGTGTTGTCCAAAACTAATCGCCAATCGGGGGGGATAAAGCTCCGTGGGCGTCAAAAGGCAAGAGCTCAAATAAATAAAGACGACTGAGCGCCATCAACGAGCGCCATCAATAACCTCGCTCTTTGCTTTCCTTTTCAGGACACCGGAGTGAGGGCTGCCTCGAGGTGGCACTTGCACTCAAGCCCCGTGCCCGCCGTCTATCGATGCCCTATAAAGCCTCAAGCCTAAGAGGGAGTGGGAGAGGGGAGAGGGAAGTGGCCGATCCACTCCCCTCTGCACACCTGCACACCGTGCCGCGCCGCGCTGCGCCGCGCGCGACACTAATGACGACGTCCAACTACACCCATATCTGAGCTCTAGTGACCTCTACGCGCTCTCCTGGGCCTGCTATCCGGTCGTCTGCATGCTTTTTGTTGCTTTCCATCTCAAGCTCGCGACGAATTCGGTTGCGGATAGCGTTGAAGATGCAAAGCGAGCCCTTGCTGCCTCGTGCAATGCCGCTCAGAAGGCAGCAACAGTTGCAGTCTCACGTGTGTGTGTGTGCTGGCACCATTTCCTTATTCGGTCCAACTGTCAAAACCAAACAACCAAACAAGGGACAAATTGAAATTGGCAAGTGTTCTAGTTTTGGGAATAAAGGCAACACCCCGCCACCCGCCACCCGTCGCCTGTCGCCTATCCCCTTAGGGACTGTGAACAACTGACAACCCAACGATGAAATCAACGACACTACTTACGACTTGATACGTAGTCGCAGTCGTGCTTACCAGAGTCTAGGGTATTACTTCCTTTGTCATCGATATCTACCAATGCCATCCTCTCGCGTCAGGTAGGTCGAGAGAAGCCTGCACCATGGAGAACGCCATATAGATTGACTAGTAGTACGTGCCTCTACACAGACGATCGCATACTATAATCACCATTCGCGCATTCTCTTAATCTCACAGGATATTCCTCTCCTTGCATAGTGAAACCCAGACTCTGGCTGCTGTGGAAACGTCCTGGAACTCAAGCCGGGTACCCTACAATTCTGGTAAAATCCCAACAGTCCTTTCTATGTTCGCAATCGACGGTTCGGCTCGGATATTCTTCACTACATCGAATTGGCCCACGCGCGCATGTCCAGCTACCAATCTCACACTATCATTCCAGGTCCATATCGGGCGGATGTCATCGGCCACTTCCTCCACCTTCGAGAGGTAGAAATAACACATGAGATATCGACACGGGTGGGTGAGGGGTGGCACGACGGCCCACCCGGACCATTCCTTGCACCTGAGAGTACTATACTCCAATCCGAGCAGACGCAAGGCGGTAAACTGAGTCCAAAACTCGGAAGGGAGGTCGACACGAGGCGAGGGATAGCTCCTAAGGACGAGACTCTCGATTTAGTGCGCGTACCGCCCCAAAAAGCAGTCGAGCACGACCGTTAGTGGCGTGCTGGAAAGTCGCAGGCGGACGTGCCGCAGTGCCGGCGTGTCCCAGATCAGTTGTGGGAGCCAACAGTTCATGAATAATACTTCTAGATGTGCTAGCGGTAGTGCTAGTGTCTGATGCGGCGCCGCCTTTAAGTCGATTAGGAAGAGCGAGCGCAGACCCGTGAAGGTGCGAGAGATCTGCGAAAGCGAGATGGACATGTCAAAGCCGCGTAATACGAGCAGGCGTAGCGTCGTGTTCGTCGTGTTCGTGTTCGTACACTCGGGATCCTGGGTCGTCGTTGTTCTGAAGAGGAGATCATCGAGCGGGTTGTACCCCGGCCGCGTTTGGTCGAGACGGAGGTTGCAAGCCCGCAGGGGGGACTCACTCGCGGGGCGTTTCAGAATGTGAGAAGCCCAAGAGAGAATAGGGGTCACCGAGGTGTGATGGTAGATTCCCGTGGATAATATTTCGATGGGACCAACTCCTCCATTGGCGCGAGTGGTCCTCAAGTCTAGCTTGTACATTGGGCACAAGTCATCTAGTTGCAGCCAGCGGTGACTGGTAGAAAGGACAAACTCGTTCCAAGCACGACAGACCAGTCGAAGACGTCTCCGCTGTGTCACATAATCGAGATACGGCCTCTGGTCCCTTGGGTGCCGAGCGTGCAGATACGTGAAGGCGAGAAAGGTGTACGGGGTACAACTGGTGGCAAATATAGGCCAATCATTCGTCTCCATGGCCCTAAGGAGTATTTGTTGCCATACTTCGACGGGAACACACTCCATCGACGAGAATTGCGGAATGACTCAGTTCGGGGTAGCAAACTGAGTCTAAAATTAAGTCGATCGACAACGGGGAGTTAATATACAAATCGGTTCAGCACGTGAAAACGCGAGTCCACACCCGCACGGCGCACCTCCTATCTCCGATTCCGCAAAGTTCAGGAGACGATCGACGAGATACGCGGCTCCTCGAACAACTTCGCTTCCCACTCTCCAACTCACCGACGAGAACATTCTCACACTCCACGCTCAGCTCGAGCAGGCCCTCGGCACACGCACAGCTGGCTTCCTTGCCAGAGTTTTCAGGTTGCAGCCGCAAACCCGAGACACAGTCGCATGGTTTATCGCGTACACCACCTACCCTCCCGCGCTCATGTGCCTTCTCATTAGCACCATCGGTATCGCTGCCACGCTCATCCAACTCGCTCTCATCAAGCCTCTTGAGAGCGTGTTTGCGAACGCGGAAGGTATCATCATTGGCAATTTCACCCAGAACATCGAGAACGAGATCACCAATGCCATCGGTATCGACAGCGCGGCGTACGCAGCGGCCGTCAATAAGTTCCTCGATGACACCACCATCACCGTGAACAATGACCTTTTTGGGTTCACCAACACTGCGGCGAACACGATTAACAACATCATCGTGCAAATCTACGCGCAAATCGAGAACGGTGTACATTCCACGTTTGACAGCACCGCGTTTTCGCCACCTCGGGCAACCACTTTTCGACACCTAAGAGGGGTACGTTCGCTTTGTGCATAAGACCCCTTCGAGGGGTCAGCCGCGCGCGTTCCCACGGCCGACCCTGTCCCAAATGAGGCGCGCGCGGCTT
>Ga0307515_10010335_pt1 | contig 17893 bp, 2 predicted proteins | sample 17_EM_MG_FD_194513 | JGI IMG/M metagenome (GOLD analysis project Ga0307515, IMG submission 194513) | Populus trichocarpa ectomycorrhiza microbial communities from riparian zone in the Pacific Northwest, United States - 17_EM | ecosystem: Host-associated > Plants > Roots > Unclassified | place... | reverse complement strand
GATAAGAACGACTTATAAGGGCGCGAAGAGACTTTAGAGAAGATTCGAAGGAATAGTATAAATTCTATCTAAATCTAAGGGTATATAGCTCTTGCTAGGAACAAGACGTTGCGTAAAAAAGAGAAAGGAGTAACGAGAGAATCTTATAATTAAATAGTTAGGGGTCTTGGTGGTTAATACGTACGTATATACGCACGCGGTCTTTAATAGACTTTAGTAGAATTTAATTAATCTTAACAGAACTTAGTAGAAATTGATTAAGCTAGTAGAATTTAGTAGAATTTAGTTAAAGCGTTAGAATTCATCTATTAAGTATTTTACTAAGACATTCCTATTATAACTAGGCTAGTCCTATTATAGTACCCCCTCCTTTAGCTAAAGGTCTAAAATAATTTAATTTTAGTAGAGGCTTATTACTTATCACGTTTTATATATTTATATTAGGTGGTAATATAGCATTTTACTAGTTCTAATTATTAAATAAACTAATTAGGATTTTCTATGCCCGGTATAAAAAATTACTATTAGCTTAGTTAAGGCAGTAAGCGGAACTAATATTTTTAATAGTAGGTCTTAATAAGGCAAATCTAACTAATTGGATAACTTTAACTAGTGGTTAAAGTTCCTTAATATCTTGCGTATTATATAACCGTATTATAAGCGTTATAATATATTTTAAGTTCTTTTTAATCTTAAGCTTCCTACTACCGTGGTTTATATATTCGTATTAGGTAATAATTATTTACCTTTATATTGTGTCTATTTAGCTAGAGTAGGCTATAAAGGATAGTCCTTATAGAACTCTTTTACTAGGGAGGGCGCGTTAGCCTTAATCTATTTATAGGTTTTCTAGGTTTATATTTTATATCCTTTTTACTTAATAAGAAGTTTAAATTATTTAGATTGTATTTTCTATTATATATTATTAATTAAGTTAATAAAGTAAAAGCCGTTACTATTATTAATAATTATAGAAGGTAGTAGTAGCACTTCGCGAGTTATGTAACGGAACCTTGTAGTAAGAACTACGGTAGGTCCTATTATTGGGCTAGGTGTATAGGAAATGCAAATATAGAAGTTAACAACGTAATAATAACTAGTGGAGTGGTTGCCCAATAGATTAACTCCAATTATATTCTAAGAATTACTATAAGGAAGGAACTATCTAGGTAGGAACTAAGGGTCCTTAAATACACAACCGTACTCCTATAAAATCCTTCTTATACGTAATATACGTGTGCTCTATCTACTCTATTACGGATTATATAGATCCTACAAATTATATAGATTACCCTACGTAACCTTAGTTACTATTCCTCGTTATATAGTTCTATTAGCTCCATTCTAGACTGTGCCTAAATTAACTAACTAGCTTCTTTTATCTCTTCTCTAAGTAGTCGTAATACCATCTCCCTCCTCTTTATCTTTAAGTTGTTTACTAAAGGTATAATATCCGTCTAATTAATTTAATTAATATTGTTACTTATTATGCCTAAAGCAATTTCTTCTTCTTTAACTGCCCGTTGTGCTCGCACTATTACTATAATATTATCTCTTAGTGAGATTATACCGTCTCCGTATTCTCGCTGTTTAAAAAAGGGGTTAGTCTATATTACGTTGGCGAGTCTATCTTTATAATAACCGTCCTTTTACTTAAAGTGCACTAAAGCGAATATTCGTTTATCCTATAACGTTTACTCTACCTTTAATACTAAATATACGCGACCTATTACTCTTAATAGTCATCTAGTTCCCTAATTAATTTGTCTTAAGGTTTTATATTTAATTTACTGCTATACGGCTAGATAATAAACTATCTATTACTCTGGCGGAATTGCGCCGTTTCTATAATACTAAATAAGAGGCTGCTAAAGCTTAGCAACGGGCCCTTAAGTCTTATCTTACGGCGTCCGCTTAGTTAATCCGTCTTAAAAAGGGTTGTAAAAAGGTCCGTTTTAAGGAGTAGAAACTTATAAAATAGGGTTTATAGAAACTTGGCAATAAAAGAATAGATTCTCTTTTAATAGAGAAGGAAATAGATCCGAGTAGCTTAGTAACTACTCTTCTTAGGTTCCCCTTAGGTAACTTATTCTTTAGTAATCCTTCTTTATTAATATTACCTAACCTAATTTCTTCTAATACTCCTATACCTTTCTTATAGCGTTCTTTAAATTCTCTAGTAGCTCCTAGGTAGTCTTAGTGTAGCCTATCTACTTAACCTTATACTATATTTTATTATTAATATTCTTATAACTAACGATCTTTAAAACTTACTACTTATCTTCTTCCTATCCTCTATATATATCTACTTTATAAACTAGTGGCTTAATATTCCCATATACTAGCTCTAGCATCACAATATACTATATAGGGTAGATCTTCATTTTAGCTAATAGGTTTAACTTAAACGTAACCAGTAAAATCTTTTATGTAATTTTAAAAGGTCCTAGTCTAACATAGTCTAACATCTTACTTAGTTGTTAACTCTTAAAATTTTTATATAGTAGCTATACTTTATCTCCCTCTTTAAGATCTAGTCCCTTAAATCTCTTAGCATTATAGTACTTTTTTATTCTCTTTTATACTTCCTTTACTAATTCTATAAGGTCTATATAAAGATTTATTAATGTCTTTATCCTTTCTTTAGCTATACTACTCGTCTTTTTTACTTATCTTAGTAATAATAATATTCTTAGCTTATATCCGTAATTCGCCTTAAATAGTAATATGCCTATTCCTTCTTAAGGTGTTGCATTATATATAAACTATATAACTAGTAATAGCAATACCTAATTATTCTATACATAATTAATATAATGCCTTAGATACTGCTCTAGCGTCTAATTTAATCTTTTTATTTAACCGTCTGTCTGCGGGTAATATATAGTGGAAGTTACTACTTAAACTCCTTACTCTGCTAAAAATACTTCCTAGAATACTATTACGAATCTTAAATCTCTATCTAATATAATCTTATTTAGTGCTCTATATCTTATAAACACTTCCTTAATATAGATTTTAGCGACATCTTCCGCTAATATTTCTTCTATATATGCTATAAAGTATCCTTACTTTATAAGCTTATCTACTATTACTAAGATTACGTTATAATTTTATCCAATAATAGGATCTTTTAACTTTAATAACTTTATAATAAAGTCCTATAATATAACCTCCTATAGTCTCTCTAGTATTTTAATAGGTTATAGCCCTCTATATGGCTTATACCTTATTAGTTTATTCCTTTAGCAATCTAGACACTCCTTTATTACTTTTCTTGCGATATTTTAAATTCTATTAATAATATATTCTTCTTAAAGTCTTAACACTAAGCCTATAGCTCTATTGTGTCCTTAGGTTAATCCCTTATGGAATTCTTCTATAAATTACTCCGCTATGCTTTTTAGGATATACTTTACTTCTTAATTTTCGTATATATCTGTCTATAGATCTTCTAGTTATACCTCTAGAATTCTTTATACCTAAAAGCTTTCTGGTATCTCGTAGACTTTCTCTAGTTTATTGCTCTCTTAAGTTGCTATAATTTTTAGATAATTATACCTAATTAATTTATCTATATCTTTTCGCAGTAAAGCCCCCAATGGCTTTTTATTATTTTATAGTTTAGCCTTCTAATTTAGAGTATCTGCTTATATGTTATCTATACCCTTAGTATACTAAATTTTAAAATAGTATTCTGTAAGCATCTCCGCCTATCTAACCTATCTTTAGTTAAGTTCCTTTGTTATTAGGAATTCCGTTAGGTTCTTATAATCCGTTTTAACTATAAATAGTTTCTCTATACCTTATAAGAATGCTTTTTATTTCTTTAATACTATAACTATACCTAATAACTCCTTATTATAGATGTTATAGTTTAACTCTAGTAGTGTTATCTTTTAACTATAGTATATCACTAGGTGCTATTTATTTTAATATCTTTATATAAAGTATGCCCCTAGTATATAGTTTAATATATTTGTTTCTATAACCGTTTTTAGTCCTAGTTAATAGATCTTAAGAACTGGCTCCTAGGTAAATAACTCTTTAACTTTTCTAAAGAGCTCTTACTGTTTCTCTCCCTATACCTATAGTTCTTCTTTCCTTATTAATCGTGTAAATGGTTTAATATCCTTTAACTATTATACTATAAACCTTCTGCAGTAATTATAAAACCCTAAAAACGATCTTAACTACGTAACGTTCTCTAGTTCTTACCAATTTACTATAGCCTTAATCTTCTTTAGATCTATACTAAGTTAGCCTAGTTTAATAATAAATCCTATAAAATTAGTCTTCCTGGTAAAGAACTTGTATTTCTTAATTACTACTAACATCTGTTCTTCTTATAGTCTCTTTAAGACCTATTTAATGTGTTCCCCGTGTTCTTCCTTAGTTATTAAGTAGATAATAATATTATTAAGGTATACTATAACAAATTCATCTAAGTATTCTCCTAATATATTGTTAATATACTTTTAGAACGTTGCTAGTGCGTTTATAAGCCTAAATTATATAACTAATAGCTTATATAGTCCTTCCTTTAACCTAAAGGCTACCTTCTATTTATCGCCTTCCTTAATTCTAATTTAATAGTACGCCTATCTTAGATCTATCTTTATAAAGATTTGCGCGTTGCCTATCCTATCTTAGATTTCGCTAATTAAGGGTAAAGAATACCTATCCTTCCTAGTAATGCTGTTTAACTATCTATAGTTAATACACAGCCTTAGCTTGCTATTTTTCTTTAGTACGAATAGTACTAGATAACCTACTAATAACTGCAATAGTCTAATATATCCCTTTCGTAGATTTTCCTAGACAAACTCCTTTAGTGCTCTACCTTCTTCTTTAGTAAGCTTGTAGATTAAAAAAAACTTTAGACTTATTCCTAGCTCTAACTCTATCTTATAGTCCTATACTATATAATCTAATAGCTTCTCACTTTCCGGTAACTATAGTTTCTTACTATACTTATAGTATCTCTTTAGTATATAACTTAAGCCTCGCTTAGTCTCTTTATATATCGCTCCGACTTAGTACTATACTAACTTAGCTTATTATTACATCTTACGGCGTTAAGTATCTCTAATATTAACCTAACCTATAATCCAATTATTCTTAGATTATATTCCTGTAACTAAGGCATCCCTAATACTGCCTTATCCTATCCTAATAGTAGGATATTAAAAGATATCTCTTTTTATCTTCTTTTAATAGTTATCTAAATAGGTCCTATTTTAAAACTAATAATCCCTCCTCTATAGGCTATTAGATCTTCTAAAATTGTAACTAATAGGTAAGGTTATTCCTTCTGTCTATAAGGTAATCCCATTCTCTTAACTACTGCTAGTAAGATATAGTTCCGTATTGCTTCACTATCTATTAGCGCTTTAAACTGCTAATCTTACTATTTAACTTATAAATTTAGGTATTATCCTTAAATTCCTTTAAGGGTCTAAGGCTCTACTACTAGCTCCCTCTAGTCCTATGGGCCTCTACTTTTCCTAACTATTAGCTGCTTAATCCTTATATACTTAGCTCGCTCTTTAGCTAATACCTAGTTCGCTTCTTGTCCTCTATATACTATAGATACGTATTCTCTAGGTACTCCTACTACTATTATTTATTTAAGCATTCTTCCGTAAGAAATCTTCCTAGTTAAAGTATTAAGTTACCTAACTCCTAAACTTCTACTAGATGCCAGCCGTATATATACTTAGTATTCCTATATTATTACTTATCTGTTATCTAATATATCCTTATAGGGTATTTCTAATTCTTTTCCTTTGGATTCTTATATATCTTATATATATCGTCCACGTATGCAATCTATAATAGCGTGTAGTGTACTAGGTGCTTTAGGTTAACTCTTAACTCGTCTTTATCCTTAAGTTTAAACCTCTGTTATATTAATCTAAACGTTACGACTTTATTTATAGGTACTAAGATACGCCTTTTGCTTCTCTAGTCCTCTAAACGCTCCTCTAGATCCCTTAACATTATAATTAAGGCTCCTTTAATATAAGTTATAGCCTTCTCTGTAATTGGGTAGTCCTAAATAACTTTTTTATCTAACTATATATAGAAATCTTCCCACTTATCGTTATGTCGTTACCTATACCACTTTTGGTATAGCTGTTGGAGTATATACGGCTTGTCCGTAAGGAAGTATCTTCTCATTACTATATCGTAATAGCCCTTTATGTGTCGTTCTTTAAACCTAGTAGGAATTCTTAAATCCTCTTTATTTTCCAGTTTGGTAAGCTACTTAGCTCTTAGTATGCCTGCCTTAGGCCTATTAGTAATTCTTTATACTAGCGCTTTATCCCTTATACGTCCCAATATGCTAGATCTCTTATCTAGTTTCTGTTCTTACTATGCGATAATTCTCTATCTAAATTCTTTTATAGTTTCTTTTAGTTTACGTCTTACTAACAGATCCTTAAAGTCTTCTTGCTTCTTAATTTTGGTATTAGCTTTTTAATCCTTAGGCTAAATACTATATTCCCCTAGTAAGTCCTCTAAGTCTATATATCTATCTCCTAGTCTAGTTACTATTTATATCGCGGATTCTCTAATCCCTTATTTCTTGCTTATAGGTGTCTTAATTTATACCCCGAATTTTTAATCCCTTAGATTTACTAATCCTAAGCTTGCTTCTAACTTAAGCTTGGCTCTAGCCTTAGTCTAACTAGGCTTACTTAGTGTTCTTATCTTATCTTAAGAGTTTTAAATCTTACTTATCTTATCTTAAGAGTCTTATGCCTTTAGGAAACTTTATCCTAAGCTTATTTATATATCGCTAAACTAAGCTACTGCTCTGCTCTACCGGTTATTATCTATTATAGGTCCCTAAGCTTACCTTATCTTGTCTTAAGAATCTTAAGCCTTTAGCCTTTTGCCTTTATTAAGTACCGAAGTAGTTTACTGCCCTACTTCTCTTACGTCTTGCGAAGCGATAGATACCATATCTAGTAGGGTCTTAATCCTTACTAATGTTCCCTATTCTGTAGTAGAATTATCCTCTACCTCTAGTATAATATCTCTAATGGCTGCGTATTTCTAGTAAACCGCTCTTATTGCCTTATTATCACAAAATATTTCGCCTACGTTAAATTTATTATCCTTAATATCCGATCTATAAACTAGTTCGTTAGTTCCTCTGCATTTTATAGGTGCTAGCTCCTATAGCTAATAGCTTACGCCGTGCTTGGCGTCCTTATAAATTTAGTATGCGTTATTATAATAAAACGCGAAACTTTTAATTAAACATTCTTTTGTTCCTCGTAGTATATTATCATCCCTCTATATATATATATTATCTACTATTAGTCTAGTTCCCTTTATTATATAGTACTTCTAACTATCTTTATAATCCCTTATAAAGTAACCTTATTTTCTGCAATTTATATAAGCTCCCTTTTTAAACTATTGTTCTTATTATGGAGTCCGCCTAAACATCTTCTGCTACTAAGATCCCTAGTTTAACCTCTACTCCTTAGACCTCTAATTACTTAATCCTTATCCTTTAGGTTTTTACGGTTTCTTACTCCATCTTTTATAGGCTTCTTTAGTACTACTTAGGTCCATTAGCTCTACGCTATACTATAGTTTCTAACTTAGCTTTAGTTATTGTGTGCTCTACGCCTTATATAACTATAGAACTCTATCCTAACCTCTTTTAGCCTATTCCCTTTAGTAAATCCAATTATTAATCTTAATTGCTTAATCTATTAATTCCCTTAGGGTGTCCGCATCTTCTATTAGGATAATTACATCCTAGACTTTAGCCTTAAGTCCCTATTTATACTATGCCATAAGCGCCCTATTATTCCACTTAACTTATATTACTAACGTCTGGAACTACATTATATACTTAATTACTAAGGTTCATTGCGTAATATCTTAGAGTTTTCTTTCTACCATAGTTACTGCCTCTGGGTCTCTAAATATTTATATAAGTCGCTCTATAAATCTATTCTAGCTTAAAAATAAACCGTACCTCTTAGTTTGTAGTCGTCATTCCGTTTACCTAGATTTCCATAAGGTAAGGCTTAAACTATTTAAGTGCTCTTTCTATTAAGAACAATCCTGCGTATACTATTTAATCCATAGATATTGCTAGCTTGGCTCCTTCCTATATAACCTTAAAGTATATTTACATAAGAAATCCTTTAAGCTTTAATCTTTCTCCTAAGTACCTTTTAATTAATAGTAACTTAACCTTTGCTACGCCTATCCCGTTAATCCTATTTTCTAACGTTACGTTATTTTCTATTAACTAGTCGACTATCTCTTATAATTATCTAACCGTTATAGGTTACTATAAGTTAATGTCTGCTATACTAGTGTCGTTACCTAACCTTAAAGTAGTTGCCGCCGTCAATAGCATTGTAGTAGCTGCTTTTGGTAGCATATTGTTCGACCTTCTATATTTAATACTATAACTAGGTAGTAATTGTGTAACGGAATCTTATAGTAAGAACTACGGTGGGTCCTATTATTAGGCTAGGTGTATAGGAAATGTAAGTATAGAAGTTAATAACGTAATAATAACTGGTGGAGTAGTTACCTAATAGATTAACTCTAATTGTATTCTAAGAATTACTATAAGGAAGGAACTATCTAGGTAGGGACTAAGGGTCCTTAAATACATAACTATACTCCTATAAAATCCTTCTTGTACGTAATATACATATACTCTATCTACTCTATTATAAATTACACAGATCCTACAGATCATATAGATTACCCCACGTGACCTTAGTTACTATTCCTCGTTATATAGTTTTATCGGCTCTATCCTAGACCGTGCCTAAATTAACCAACTAGCTTCTTCCGTCTCTTCTCTAAGTAGTCATAATATTGTACTTAAAGCGTCTATAATAAGTCATAGGTTTACCTTTTAAAGGCTATAGCAAGCTTATATAAAATGTTAGGTATATTTTTATCTTAGTTAATAGTTTAAGTTTATAAGTATATAGGCTTAGTTTTTTCCTAATTTAATATAAGCTTATAAACTTCTAATTAAGTTTCTTTAAGGGGCGTTAAGTCTTTAGGTTTTATATATTTAGGTAAACTATATTACCTTCTTTAAAGTCCTATACGGGAGCTTGTCCTTTATTTATATGCTATTCCTATACCATTTAAGCGTACGTTAACTCGTTTTATAATAGTTTTATTAACTACTTTATTTAATTAGCACAGTTATATATATTAATTAACTAAATCCTCTTAATTATAGGTCCTATTATATTAACTTTAAGTTATAGTTTAAATATAAATTAAGGGTTTTATCTGTAGGTTATATAGAACAGCGTTATACCTATTAATTAATTAATTATATTATTCGCAGTAAACTTAGCTAAAGGTAGCTACTTTTTTTATATAGTTTTCTTATAGGTAAAAGTAGTATATTTAGAAGTATTATTCTATAATCGCGTCTATAATTTTAGTTTATGTCACGGCACTGACCTGACGCATACTGTTTTATACTGTCTTGTACTGTTTCCTACTGTTAACTGGCCTACTACTAGTACCTTAGCGGCCAGCCCTACTATTTATATACAATACCCCATTTCCACCTTCTTCTCCTCTTTATACTATAACGTAGTTATTTAGTCTACTTTATTATAGCACTATAATAGTTTATAGTATTTCTAATTGCACTCTATTATGATCTTTATTTTTCCTAGTTTACTATCTTCGTTTTCCTAGTATAATTATGACCTGGTGTAACCGATAACACTATATTATAGTCCTAGATAATCTTAGTACAGTTTTAGCATAGCCTTAGTACAGTCTTAGTAATCTTAGTATTATAGTTAGCCTTATAAGATTCTGATTGCCTTACCCAGATTTCCTAGAATGGGCGACTATAATATAGACGATGTCCCGCTGATAAACCCTCGCGAAGCGCTTGCCCGCCTCCTTAACACCTTTTATACTAATATCGCCTAGGCGATTAGGAATGGTCCTAAATACCTAAAGAACCTTAATGTGGTAGGAACCTTTTAGCAACTCTCTATATATATAGCTTTCTTAACTAGTATTAAGAACGGCCTTTAAGCCGTTTATAGTAAAGGCTAAGCTATAAAGTCCTAACTTAAAAAAGCTTAATATAGAATTAACTTTCTTAAGATACTTAAACTATATATTAAATAATACAAACAGTAAGCCCTTGTATACACCGAGACTATATAAAACTTAAGCTCTTAAATTATTATACTTACTAAGACTATTGCTAATAAGAACCCTACTACTAGCTCCCCTCTTTTAACTAAGCCCTATAGAAAAAAGTATAAAGTAAAAGATCTAATCCTGTTTAATAGTAAGGGATTACTAATTAAAAAGTAAATTTTTTTTAAAATATAGGAAATAAAAATCTAAGGCGTTTTCCGGAGGGATATAAAGTGCTTTAAAACCCTAATAGACGAAATCCTTTATATATTAGACATGCTAATAGATAAGGCTTATAACTATATTAAATATGGCCTTAATACGCTACGTATATACCTAAACAACCTAAGTAAATAGACCTTTTCTAACCAAGAGTCTATGTTTATATATATAAGAGGATACTATAAGACTATAGATATAACCCAAGCGGCTAAAAATAAATTAAATACCTTAAGCTAAGGCGAGTATAACTACTAGTTTTAGAAAGCAGAGCTTAATAAGTTAATAATTAAGCAAATAAGACTAAGGAATAAAAAGTAGATTTACTTAAAAAGAATATTTCCTCTAAGATAAAGGACCTAGCCTTTACCCTTAGCTATAAGATTAGTGATGCTAACTATAAAGGCTAGAGTAAGCAGATAAATATATTTGCTTATAACCTATAGAACTATACCTACTATACTAAGTTAAATACCGCTAAGCTAAGTGCCGCTAGCGGCTATTAACCTATATTATTATAGAATAACCTAATAGACCTAGACGCCGTTAAGTTTAGTAGCGGTAGTAATAGCCTCCCTAATAATATCTAAAGATATTGTATAAATAATAGACTTTATATAGCATGTGGTTAACCTAGCTACTAAAAAGATACTTATAACCCCTAGTAAAACCTAAATCCCCTTTTAATGCTACCGCGCTAACCCCCCCCTAGCCGCGGCGGATTCTTTAACAGAGGGAATAGTAATTAAGGCGGTAACTATAGATGAGGATATGGGTTCGGATACAGAAACCCGCCCCTATAATTCCCTTTTCTAATATAGCCCTAGCCGATGGTTCTGTACGCAAACTATAAATAAGTACTCTATATTACTACTAACCGCGAGACCAGCTATATTATTAGCAAAGTACCCCCTAGTATATATATACTGTTAAAGACTAATACGTTAGAATATACTAGCTAAGACTATAGCTACTAGCTAAGCCCTATAACGCAGCTATTAAAAGGCTAACCCTTAGACTAAGTCGCCTTTAAGGGTTAAAACTATATAAGGAGGAGGATGAAAGGATTAGATCTATACTACTAAATTAGTTAAACCTTATTTTAAGCTAGCTACTATTTAATCTTAAAATAGTAAACAATAATAAAAATTCTATCCTTATTTAGACTTACCTCTCCTTACTATATAACCTACTCCTAGAAGTTCTTATTAAAACAGTAAGCCTTATTAATAGTAGTAGTATAGCACTAGCGTTTATAGACAAAGACTTGCTTATAAAGGAGCATAATATTATAATAAAAAGACTCTTAGTCTTAAAACCACTCTACCTTACTAACGGACTCCGATCCAGCTTTATTACCTATTACTTTATAGTAAAAATAATAATTGGCCACTATATAGAATCTATACTTTTCTACGTTATAAAGTTATTACCCTTAACACTAGTAATTCTTAGAATGCTCTAGCTTAAAAAGTATAACCTAAGTATAAACTTCCCCGTTTTAGGGCTTAAGTTTAACTCTAATTATTATACCTATAACTGTCTTCTATAGTATATCCCTAATTATAACTAAGTAGTACTATACGGACGTATTACACGGCTAACGCTTAGATACTATTAGCTAATAGTAAAAGAGGTACCTAATACTAGTAAGCTAATATATATAGTAAATAAAACAGAGATTCTAAAAGACTGGACTACTACCTTACCCCTAAAAAACACCGCCCTACTCCTAAGAATATAAACACCGTTAGAACTATAAGTCCCCTATATATACCCGCTTAACCTAAGCTAGTTAATAAAACACCTAACTTTAAGTTATTTGCTATACGCATATATAACTATATATATAATAGCTAAAGGTATTATAGCCAAGACTAAAACCAGAGTAATTAAGACCTTCCCCCTATAACGCCTAACCTTATATCTATCTCCCGCGTATACCGTATAAGGCCGCCGCCGCGTTTCCGCCCCCTAGGGCCGACTAAGCCGCGCTAGCCTAGCTATAGTACTAGAGAACTAAACACGCCCTAAACTGGACGACATTAGATGCACTTATACCGTTAATTTTACCTAGTTTTATAAATAAAAAGGCGTAAAGGTAATAAGGATCTATATAGCGGAGCTAGTAAAACTAGTTAAATAAGAAAAACACTAATAGCTGCTTAAAGAGCTGCCTATAGGCCTAATAGAAGTACTAAACCTATTAAAAAAGTCTTTTTGCTAGCTGGTGGAGGGTAACTATATAATAGAAGAAGCCTGTAAAGCGCTACCCCCTTATTTTTATAATTTCCTTAAAACAAACCTAGAAACCAAGCCTAAGTCTCTACGCCAAAAGATAGTTAATACTAATATTAAAAAATTCCTAAAAGGTAAACTAGGATTAACCTATAAAGATATTTTATAACGCTTACTAAAGGAGTTCCGCGAATATATTAAGCACTTTCTTCTTAAGAACGTAGATAAGTTGCCCCCTTACTAACTATAGGACTATAAAATTGAGATTATCCCTAGAAACTAGGCCCCGTACTATAAAAATAGACCACTTTTACCTGCTAAACTTAGGTATATAAAAAAGTGGATTAATAAGATACTAGATAAGGGTTTTATCCGCAAATTAACCTTATTAGCTACCGTACTACTCCTCCTTACTACTAAGCCTGGTGGCGGTATATAAATTTACTATAACTACTAAGGCCTAAATACAGTTACTATTAAGAATTGGTACCTACTGCTACTAATCTATAAGATACTTAACGCACTTTATAGTACTAAGTACTTTACTAAACTTAATATAATTACTATGTTTAACTAAATCCGGATTATAGAGGGCTATAAATAGCTTATAGCATTTATTACCTAGTTCAGACTCTATAAAATACTAGTTAGACTATTTGGCCTCTATAACGCACCCGCTACATTTTAAAACTATATTAATTATATTTTATATAATACCCTTAATAACTACTGTACTGCTTACCTTAATAACGTCTTTATCTTTTCTAAAATATATACTAAGTATACTAAGTATATAAATAAAGTTATCCAAAGACTTAGTAATGCTAGACTTTAGATTAATATTAATAAGTCTAAGTTTTACTCTACTAAAATAAAATACCTTAGCTTAATTATCTTAACTAATAGTATAACTATGGACCCTAAGAAGGTACAGGCCTTATAGGAATAAAAGGACCCGATATTAATTAAAGAACTATAATAATTTCTTAGCTTCGCGAACTTCTACTAACGATTTATCTAAGGCTACTCTGCTATTGCCACACCTATAATAAAACTCCTAAAGAAGGACATTGGATGGCTATAGGGACTAAAATAAGCTAAATTGTTTAAGGCCCTTAAGGGAGCCTTTACTTTAGTATTAGTACTAACATACTATAACTATATAAAGAAGATAGTAGTAGAGATAGATATATTAAATTAGGCTTCTAGCGGAGTTCTTTCCTAGTATAATAATAATAGTAAATTAAGACTAGTCGCATTCTTCTCTGTAAAGTACTCTATGCTAAAGTATAACTATAAGATCTATAATAAAGAACTCTTAGCTATTATTAAGGCTTTAGAGGAATAGCGTCTTAAGCTATAAGGGACTAAGGAGCCGTTTAAAATTATTACTGACTATAAGAACTTATAGACGTTTATAACTACTAAGTAGCTAAATTAACGCTAAGTTTAATAAGTAGAGTTCTGTCACGGCACTGACCTAACGCATACTGTTTCATACTGTCTCGTACTGTTTCCTACTATTAGCTAGCCCACCACTAGCGACTTAGCGGCCGGCCCTACTATTTCTATATAATACCCCCTTTCCACCTTCTTTCCCTCTTTATACCACAACGTAGTTATTTAGTCTACTTTATTGCAGCACTGTAACAATTTGTGGTATCTTTAATTTGCGCCCCGTCGCGATTACTAATTCCCTATACCCTAGCTAATTAACCTCCGCCCTAGAGCAATCGCGACCTATACGCGCCTCTGCTAAAACTAACACGTCCCTAGCATAGTTCTAAAATAATCCTTAGTTTTTACCTAGCGCCTAAATAGGCGACACTAATGACGCCGAAATGGCCAAAACCTAAAACCCCCGTAATGTTTTCGCAGACCTCTTTATAGAGATATATCCTAATATCGCGTAGATAATCCGCCGCTCCCCACCGTACCCTAAGACCTTTAAGCCTAGCAAAGCTTACCTTACCCTTATTAACTATACTAACGAGTTCCTTAATAATATTAAAGTAGGACTATAGTGTATATATAATATAAACACCGCCAATAAAAAAGCTAACGAAAACCTTAGTGCCCTTATTACTTCCTAGATAGGAACTATTAACTCTTAGGTAGAGACTATTACCGTTCTAAAATAATTAACCCTTATAATAATGGTAGTAACCTAGCAGAAAAAACGGAGATCTAAAGACCCGCTAATATTTAGCGGAAAAGGTACCCTGCTAGAATAATAAGCTAATTTTAAAACCTAGCATATTAAGATTAAGGGAGTCTTTAACCGGGACTAGGACTACTTTAATATAGTTTAGTTCTAAATCCTTTATATCTCGGACATACTAGAGAATAAGGCCTATAAGTTTATTAAGTAGGGCCTAGAGCTTATATATAAGAACCCAAATAATATATCTGCGTGGAAATGGCCTACTAAGGAAGATATGCTTAAAGACCTTACTGCCTACTATAAGGTCCTTAATATAACCTAGGTCGTAAAGAATAAGCTTAACTATTTCCCCTAAGGCGAGTATAATTACTAGTCCTAGAAGGAAGAGCTTAATAAGCTAATAGTCCGCGCTAAAAAGATAGATAAATAGAAGGTAGACTTACTTTAAAAGTTTATTTCCCTAAAGATAGAAGAGCTGGTACTTAGACTTACCTATAAAATTAATAACAGTAACTATATAGGTTAGAGTAAGCAGATAGATATATTCGCTAAGAACCTTGTAAACTATATATACTAAGCCAACCTTAAGAAGAATGCTAACCACCGCCTACCTACCTAAGCCCCTACCCCTATATTAACCCTAACCCTAGTAGTAACTAGAGAACCTATAGACCTTAATAAAATCTTAGACACAGAGCGTAAGCGCCGTATTAATAATAAACTGTGCCTTGCTTATAACCCCACTAAGACAGCAAACTTAGTCCTAATGCCACCCTATTAAATAACGCAAACTAATAACCACGGACGCGGTAACCGTAGAGTCTATTATAGACGCGGCGACCGCGGAGCCTATTATAACCGCGGTAGATAACCCCCCCTTTTAACCCTACGGCTTAGCTACTCCAAACTATGCCCTATATAAGAGCCTAACCCATTAATAACGCCTAGTATTAGTGACTTCGCGCTAGCAAATACAAACACGGCCACGTTATTGGCGAGGTATTATCTTCCTATACCCCGACCAAAACTAAAACCGATACCGCTAGCCAGACGGACACTAGACCGCCCTACTAAGACAGCTTTATACCCTAGTTATTAAAAGGCAAACCCTTAAACTAAGTTGTGTTTAAGGGTCTAAACCATATAAGGAGGAAGACGAGAAAATTAGGTCCTTATTACTAGATTAATTAGTTCTTTCTATTAGTAAACTACTACTTAATCTTAGATTAGTAAACAGTAATAAGAAATTAATCCTTATTTAAATCTAACTCTCCTTATTACGTAACCTATACCCCTAAGTTTATATTAATATAGTAAGCCTAGTAGACTCTAGTAGTACTATAATGGCATTTACTGACGCAGAGTCTATTATAAGAAAGTATAATATTATAACTAAGAAGCTACTGGCACCTAGGCTACTACGCCTCGCAAATAATATCCCAACTTTGCTTATTACGGACTACTTTACTACCTAAATATTAATCGGCCTCTATACTAAAGCCATACTCTTTTTAATTACCAAACTCTTGCCTACTACCCTAATTATTTTAGGTATGCCCTAGCTTTAGAAGCATAAGCCCCGTCCTAGCTTTAGGAAACTTAAGATCCGCTTTAACTCAGACTACTACTTTAGGCACTACCTTCTATAGGGGATAACCGATGTTAGCAGGAACGCCCTATATAGATACTTAGTACTACTAAGCCTAATGCCTAGGACTATATATAAAGCCCTAATAGTAGAAGACGTTCCTAATAAAGGGGAGCCTATATAGCTGTAAAGAAACGAGATAGTAGAAGACTGGACTACCCTAGCACTTAAGACTAAAACGATGGGCTAGCTAGCCCTGCTAAGACTAAGGAAGAAGGTCCGCTTTGTGCCGCTACTACTAAAAATCTAACCCTAACCTAGGCACTATTTAAACCCCGGCCGCCTAGCCTAATACCTAAAACTAAGCTATATGCTATATACGCACACTATAGCTTGCGTTATAGTAAGGATTAGCTATAGAACTACTAAGACCTATATAATAAAAACCGCGCCACCGTAACGCCTAACCTTATACCTATCTCCCGCGCGTACTATATAAGGCCGCCGCCTCATTTCCGCCCCCCTAGGCCGACTAAGCTATACTAGCCTAGCCGTAACACCGGAGAACTAGATACGCCCTAACCTAAACAATATTAAATATACTTATGCTATTAATTTTACCTAGTTCTATAAATAAAAAGACGTAAAGGTAATAAGGATCTATATAGCGGAGCTAGTAGAACTAGTTAAATAAGATAAGTACTAATAGCTGCTTAAAGAGCTGCCTATAGGCCTAATAGAAGTACCGAACCTATTAGAAAGGTCTTTCTACTGGCTAGTAAAAGGCGACTATATAATAAAGGAAGCCTGTAAAGTGCTCCCCCCCTATTTCTATAACTTTCTTAAAATAAATCTAAAAACCAAACCCGAGCTTTTATATTAGAAGATAGTCGACACCGATATTAAAAAATTCCTAAAAGGCAAACCAGGATTAACCCGCGAAGACATTCTATAACGCCTACTAAAGGAGTTTAGTAAATATATTAAGCACTTCCTCCCTAAAAATATAGATAAGCTGCCCCCTTACTAACTATAGGACTATAAAATTAAGATTACCCCCAGAAACTAGGCCCCGTACTATAAAAATAGACTACTCTTACCTACTAAACTTAGGTATATAAAGAAGTGGATTAATAAGATGCTAGATAAGGGTTTTATCCATGAATTAACCTTACTAGCTACCGTACTACTCCTCCTCGCTGCTAAGCCTAGCGGCGGTATATAAATCTACTATAACTACCAAGGCCTAAATATAGTTACTATTAAGAATTAATACCCACTACTACTAATCCGCGAGATACTTGACGTACTTTATAGTGCTAAGTACTTTACTAAACTTAATATAATTGCTACGTTTAACCAGATCTAGATTACGGAGGGCTATAAATAGCTTATAGCATTTATTACCCGGTTCGGACTCTATAAGATACTAGTTATACTATTTAGCCTCTATAACGCACCCGCTACGTTTTAAAACTATATTAACTATATTCTATATAACG